>Ga0256829_1000030_pt1 | contig 201994 bp, 171 predicted proteins | sample 131447metaG_FD_185979 | JGI IMG/M metagenome (GOLD analysis project Ga0256829, IMG submission 185979) | Hydrothermal vent microbial communities from Lau Basin, Pacific Ocean - 131-447 | ecosystem: Environmental > Aquatic > Marine > Hydrothermal vents | place: Pacific Ocean: Lau Basin... | reverse complement strand
TCGAGTACATCGAGGTGTTCTATAACCGTCAGCGGCGTCATTCCCATGTTGGGCAGATGGCTCCGCTGGCATTCGAGGCGGCCAACCTGGCTGCCGGCTAATGGTCCGTTAAACCGGGGAAACTTCAGCAAGCGGTGGGATATGCCGCGGCGCCAAAAACTCCGCCTCCTTCATGGCGTCCCAGTGGAACGTCGTTGCCAGTACGCAGGGGGTATCGGTCATCGGGGTCAACAACGTTTCGGAGCCGGACCGAAGGCCGCGCTCACGTCCCCGTGGAGCAGAGCGTATCGGGGGCATCCTACCCCGGCACCCGCCCTAGTATGCGGCTGGCTTTGTCGCGCTTGACCGTCACCCCCGCACCCGCCAAGAGGGACGCCGCATCCGGATTCGTTGGCTGTGAAGCCATCTCTGCCACCCGTCGAAATCTCCTCACCCCATCTACACCAATTTTCACCGGATCGGTGTCTCAACAATGTTGGCAGAGGGGGCGGCGCCGGCCGGGGGGCCGAAAGCCGAAAATAGGGATCGCCGATGCGTGCGGTCGGGGCCTGCCCCGCACCGGCGAGGAGGATCTCCGGGCGCAAGTCAACGACCAACCGGCTGGCCCGCTCCCCGCGCCATTCCGACCGAGCACCGCGGGCCTTTCGGGCGCCACGGCAATAGCGGCACCACTCACGGTTCGTTCAGCAGCACGTCAGCTTCGCGGCGTAGCACGGGCAGCTTGGTTTCGGCGACGTCCCAAACCAGCTTGTCGTCCACATTGGCGTACCCGTGAATCAGGATATTCAGGTCGAGGAGCCCGAAGTAGGTATCGGCATAGGTACCCGCAGGCAGGGGCTCGAACTCGACCAGAAGGTCGAGGTCGCTCTCGCCCGGCCGGAAGCCGCCGGTGGCGGCCGAGTCGAACAGCCCCAGGCGCCGCACGCGGAACTGCCGGCACAGGCGCTCGATTTCGGATCTCCGGCGCATGAGTTCCGGGTGCATTGCCCCTCCGTCCAGCCCCAACACCCCGGCCGCAACGTCGAATTGCCAGATCATAAGGCATGGCCCGGTCTGCGGCCCATCCCGGCTTCCGGCCCCGGCAGGTGGGGCCGAGCTTCGCACATCGGGAGGTAGAGCGGGGACCGGCGCCGTCTGCCCCCGGGCCGAAACAGCCGTCACCGATGGGTGCAGACGGGCCTTCGGATGCAGGCCAACGGCCGGAATTCGGGAGGACCTACACGTTACCCTGGATTCCGCTACGCTCCATCCAGGCTACACATGGCCCGAATTCAGGCGGCCCGGACACAGGTCGCAGACCGTAGTCCACCGGATTGCGCGTCACGCCGGATTGCATTGCGAACGTGGCGGCTCGCCGACGGTATGCCGGCCCGGTTCGACCTCGACTCCCGTCGTGAATCTGTCGAGAACGCCGCCAATCTCCACCGAACTGGACAGGTTACGCGGGGCATTGCTATGATCCTCGCGCCGCCCGTGAATCCGGCCGTTGCCCGTGCACCGGCAAGGGGCACCGGGCACACAGAAAGCCACCGCTGGCAAACATGGCCAAGATCCTCGTCCTCCACGGACCCAACCTCAACCTGCTGGGCGAGCGCGAGCCGGCGCACTACGGGGCGACGACGCTGGCGCAGATCGACGCGCGCCTGGCAGCGGCCGCGAAGTCGGCGGGCCACGAGGTGGCAAGCTTCCAGAGCAACGCCGAGCACGAGCTGGTGGACCGGATCCAGCGGGCGCCGGACGAGGGGGTGGCCTTTCTGATCTTCAATCCGGCCGCCTTCACGCACACCAGCGTGGCCCTGCGCGACGCCCTGCTGGCGGTGGGCCTACCTTTTATTGAGGTCCACCTGTCGAACGTGCACGCGCGCGAGCCGTTCCGCCGCCAGTCCCACTTCTCGGACATCGCCCTCGGCGTGATCACGGGCCTGGGCGCGCTCGGCTACGAGCTGGCGCTGCAGGCCGCCGTCGCCCATCTCGCGCGGCCGGCCCCCGACCCCAACGGGACCGAATGATGGATATCCGAAAAATCAAGAAATTGATCGAGTTGCTCCAGGAATCGGACCTCGCGGAGCTGGAGATCCGCGAGGGCGAGGAGTCGGTGCGAATCAGCCGTCACGGGCCACCCGGGCCGGCCACGGCCTTCGTGACGCACGCGGCCCCGCCCCCTCCGAACCCGGGAACGGCACCCGCCGTGACGGCCGCCGCGGCCACGGCGCCGGAGGAGGAGCCCCTGCCCCCGGGCCACGTGATCCGATCGCCGATGGTGGGCACCTTCTACCGCGCCCCCTCGCCCGGGGCCAACCCGTTCGTGCAGGTGGGCCAGGAGGTCCAGGCGGGGGACGTGCTCTGCATCATCGAGGCCATGAAGATGCTCAACCAGATCGAGTCCGACGTCGCCGGGGTGGTCAAGGCGATCCTCGCCGAGAACGGGCAGCCGGTGGAATACGGGCAGCCGCTGTTCGTGATCGGTTGAAGCCGTAGGGCGGGCCTTGGCCCGCCGACGACGCGTAGCCTCCGGCGCCGGCGGGGATCGTGACGGTGTCGGCCGGGCAAGCCCGGCCCTACCCCCGCCAACGCCTCCGCGGGCGCCCGTAGGGCGGGCCTTGGCCCGCCGACGACGCCCGGCTTCCGGCGCCGCCGGGGATCATGGCGGTCTCGGGCGGGTACGGTCGCCAGTGCGCGTTGGACGGGCATTGGCGCGCCGGCGACGTTGCGGATATACACGGCGGGCCTCCACGCCCGCCGGCACCGGAAAGGGATCGGATGCTCGATAAGATCGTCATCGCCAACCGCGGGGAGATCGCGTTGCGGATCCTGCGCGCGTGCCGCGAACTCGGGATCAAGACGGTGGCGGTGCACTCGACCGCCGACCGCGACCTCAAGCACGTGCTGCTCGCCGACGAGGCGGTGTGCATCGGCCCGCCGCCGTCGGACCAGAGCTACCTCAACATGCCCGCGATCATCAGTGCCGCCGAGGTGACCGACGCGGTGGCGATCCATCCGGGCTACGGCTTCCTGTCGGAGAACGCCGATTTCGCCGAGCGGGTGGAGAGCAGCGGTTTCGTGTTCATCGGACCGCGCCCGGAGACCATCCGGTTGATGGGTGACAAGATCTCCGCCATCCGCGCCATGAAGGAGGCGGGCATTCCCTGCGTCCCGGGTTCCGACGGGCCGCTCGGCGAGGACCCCGAGGCGATCCTCGCGCTCGCGCGCGCGATCGGCTACCCGGTCATCATCAAGGCGGCCGGCGGCGGCGGGGGCCGCGGGATGCGCGTGGTGCACGCCGAGGGCGCGTTGCTCAATGCGGTCTCGCTCACGCGTACCGAGGCGCAGAACGCCTTCGGCAACGCCACCGTGTACATGGAGAAGTACCTCGAACACCCGCGCCACATCGAGTTCCAGGTGCTCGCCGACGAGCACGGCAACGCCCTGTGGCTGGGCGAGCGCGACTGCTCGTTGCAGCGCCGCCACCAGAAGGTCATCGAGGAAGCGCCGGCGCCGGGGATCAGCGCCGAGCAACGGCGCGCGATGGGCGAGCGCTGCGCCGAGGCCTGCCGCGCGATCGGCTACCGCGGCGCCGGCACCTTCGAGTTCCTCTACGAGGACGGCGAGTTCTACTTCATCGAGATGAACACGCGCATCCAGGTGGAGCACCCGGTGACCGAGATGGTCACGGGCGTGGACCTGGTGAAGGAGCAGTTGCGCGTGGCCGCGGGCGAGCCCCTCGCGCTGCGCCAGGAGGACGTGCAGATTCGCGGGCACGCCATCGAGTGCCGCATCTGCGCCGAGGACCCGGAGCGCTTCCTGCCCTGCCCCGGGACGATCACCCAGTTCCACCCGCCGGGCGGGCCCGGCGTGCGGCTCGACTCGCACATCTACGCGGGCTACACCGTACCGCCCTATTACGACTCGCTGATCGGCAAGCTCATCACCCACGGCGCCGACCGCGCCTCGGCGCTGGCGCGCATGCACACCGCGCTCACCGAGATCGTCATCGAGGGCATCCGCACCAACGTGCCGCTGTTGCTCGATCTCATCGACGACGACGCCGTGCGCCGCGGCGGCGTGGACATCCATTACCTGGAGAAGAAGCTCGGGTTGTAGGGACGGCCCGCCGACGACGCCGAACCCGAACCACATCGCCCGTGATCGGCGCCGTCGGCCCTTGTAGGGCGGGCCTTGGCCCGCCGACGACGCCGAACCCGAACCACATCGCCCGCGATCGACGCCGTCGGCCCTTGTAGGGCGGGCCTTGGCCCGCCGACGACGCCGAACCCGAACCACATCGCCATCGATCGACGCCGTCGGCCGGGCAAGCCCGGCCCTACCCCGCCTCCCACGCCAATCCGTGCACCCGTAGGGCGGGCCTCAGCCCGCCGACGACGCCGAACCCAAACCACATCGCCATCGATCAACGCCGTCGGCCGGGCGAGCCCAACCCTACCCCGTCCCACACGGAGAGGAACCCCTGTAGGCCGCTCTTGGCCCGACGGCCGGAAAATGGGATGCTGATGCAGGGACGGCAAGGATGCCGCAGGCGCTCCCGCGCGATCGGTATTGCGGGACCGCGGTTCAGGGAGGAACGCCATGACCTACGACGCGTTGCGGCGCGGTCGCGTGTCCGAGCGCGGCCGCTGTTACAGCGTCACGACCGTGACCAGCCGCAGGATTCCGTGGTTTCGCGCCCCGGCCTGCGCGCGCGCCGCGATCCTCGTGCTCCGCGATACCGCGCGGACGTGCCGGGTGACGACCGTCGCCTGGGTGCTGATGCCCGATCACCTGCACTGGCTGTTCGCGCTCGACTGCGACGTCGCGCTCGCCGACGTCATGCGCAGATTCAAGAGCCGTTCGGCGCAGGCCGTAAACCGCGTACTCGACCGCACGGGTCCCGTCTGGCAGCGGGCCTATTACGACCACGCCCTGCGCAGGGACGAGGACCTGCGCCGGGCGGCGCGTTACGTGATCGAAAACCCGCTGCGGGCGGGACTGGTCCCGCGGCTGGGCGATTATCCGTATTGGGATTCGGTGTGGGCTTCCAGGCACGGCGTCGAGGTGTAACGCGGCGGTCGCGGTCATACCGCACCGCCGACGCCGATGGAAATGGCGGTGGCCCAATTGATGTCGTCGGCCGGGCAAGCCCGGCCCTACCCCGCCTCCCACGCCGACCCGGACACCGTAGGGCGGGGCTCGCCCCGCCGACGACGCCCGATGCGAACGCCATCGCCCCGATCCGCGGCCTCGGCGTTCGGCCGGGCAAGCCCGGCCCTACGCTACCGCCGACGTCGATGGGTACACCCCGCGGACCCGCGGGTTCAGCCGCGCGTCAGGGCGCGGTGGCCGATGTCGCGCCGATAATAGATGCCGTCCCAATGGATCCGCTCCGCGAGGGCATAGGCGTGCGTGCGCGCCTCGGCGACGCCGGCACCGAGGGCGCACGCGCACAGGACCCGCCCGCCGGCGGTGACGACGCGGCCCTCGCGCAACGCGGTGCCGGCGTGGAAGACCTTGGCGTCGGGCGGGTCGCGCTCGGGCAGCCCGTCGATGGGATCGCCCTTGCGGTAGGCGCCGGGGTAGCCGCCCGCGGCGAGGACCACGCCGAGCGCCGTGCGCGGGTCCCACTCGGCGCGGGCGCGATCGAGGCGGGCGTCGAGCGCCGCCTCGATCAGATCGAGGAGGTCCGAGCGCAGGCGCAGCAGGATGGGCTGGGTCTCGGGGTCGCCGAGGCGCACGTTGAACTCGAGCACCCGCGGCGTGCCGTCGGGGCCGATCATCAGTCCCGCGTACAGGAAGCCCGTGAACGGCCGGCCGTCGGCGGCCATGCCGCGCACCGTCGGCTCGATCACCTCGCGCAGGATGCGCGCGTGCAGCTCCGGGGTGACGACCGGGGCCGGGGAATACGCGCCCATGCCGCCGGTGTTGGGCCCGGTGTCGCCCTCGTCGCGTGCCTTGTGGTCCTGCGAGGAGGCCAGCGGCAGGACATGCGTGCCGTCGACCAGGCACATGAAGCTCGCCTCCTCGCCCTCGAGCCATTCCTCGACCACCACGCGCCGCCCGGCGGCGCCGAAGGCGCCCTGCTCGAGCATCTCGTGTACGGCGGCCTCGGCCTCGGCGGTCTCGCGCGCGAGGATCACGCCCTTGCCGGCGGCGAGGCCGTCGGCCTTGACCACCAGCGGCGCGCCGTGCGCGCGGATCCAGTCCAACGCGTCCCCGGGATCGGTGAAGGTGCGGTAGGCGGCGGTCGGAATCCCGTGCCGGGCGAGAAAGTCCTTGGCGTAGGCCTTGGAGCCCTCGAGTTCGGCGGCGGCGCGGCGCGGTCCGAAGCAGCGCAGGCCGGCGGCCTCGAAGGCGTCGACGATGCCCGCGACCAGCGGCGCCTCGGGACCGACGACGGTGAGGTCGACGCCTTGCGTCTGCGCCGCGCGCAGGAGTCCGTCGAGGTCCTCGGCGCCGACGTCGAGGTTACTCACCTTGGGCTCGCGCGCGGTGCCGGCGTTGCCGGGCGCGATGAGCACCCCGTCCACGCGCGGGGAGCGGGCCAGGGACCAGGCGAGGGCGTGTTCGCGTCCGCCGCCGCCGACGACCAGAATTTTCATTGCTGTCTTCCCGTGTTCAACGGTGCCGGAACATCGTGCGTCGTGCCGATTGTGGGACCGGAATCGCCCGGCCGACGACATCGCGCGATTCCGACGGGTTCGGAAAAGCCCGCGCCGTCGGCCCGTAGGGCCGGGTTTGCCCGGCCGGCGACATCGCGCGATTCCGACAGGTTCGGAAAATCCCGCGCCGTCGGCCCGTAGGGCCGGGCTTGCCCGGCCGGCGACATCGCGCGATTCCGACAGGTTCGGAAAATCCCGCGCCGTCGGCCTGTAGGGCCGGGCTTGCCCGGCCGACGACATCGCAATTCCAACGGCATCGGAACATCAAGCGCCGTCGGCGGGGCAAGCCCCGCCCTACCCGATTGTATGCGTCGTGCCACCCGTGGGGCCGGGATCGCCCGGCGGACGGCCTCACAATCGCGGCCGCATCGGAACATCCCGCATCATGCCCCCGTGGGGCGGGGCAAGCCCCGCCCTACCCGATTGTATGCGTCGTGCCGCCCGTGGGGGGCGGGATCGCCCGGCGGACGTCCTCGCAATTGCGGCCGCATCGGAACATCCCGCACCATGCCGCCCGTGGGGCGGGCGAGCCCCGCCCTACCCGATCCGTGCGCCGTGCCGTTTGTGGGGCCGGCGCGTTCGCGCCGGGGCCGTCAGTGGCGGAAGTGGCGCATGCCGGTGAACACCATCGCCATGCCGTGTTCGTCGGCGGCGGCGATGACCTCTTCGTCGCGCACCGAGCCGCCGGGCTGGATCACGGCGCGCACCCCTGCGGCGTAGGCGGCGTCGACGCCGTCGCGGAACGGAAAGAAGGCGTCGGAGGCCATCACCGAACCGGCGACCTCCAGGCCCTCGTCGGCGGCCTTGAGCGCGGCGATGCGGGCGGAGACCACACGGCTCATCTGCCCGGCGCCGACGCCGATGGTCTGCCCGTCGCGCGCGTACACGATGGCGTTGGACTTGACGAACTTGGCCACGCGCCAGGCGAACAGCAGGTCGGCGAGTTCGTCGGGCTCCGGCGCGCGGCGCGTGACCACCTTGAGGTCGCCCTCGCCCACGCGGCCGATGTCGCGATCCTGGACGAGCAGCCCGCCGGTGACGCGCTTGAAGTCGAGCGCGGGGGCCGGGGCCGCCGGCAGCGCGCCGCAGGCAAGCACGCGCACGTTGGGCTTGGCCCGCAGGGCGCGGAGCGCCGCCTCGGTGACCTCGGGGGCGACGATGACCTCGACGAACTGGCGCGAGACGATGGCCTGCGCGGTATCGCCGTCGAGCGGCCGGTTGAAGGCGATGATGCCGCCGAAGGCGGAGGTCGGGTCGGTCTGATAGGCGCGCTCGTAGGCGACCAGGGGACTGGGGGCGAGGGCCACGCCGCAGGGGTTGGCGTGCTTGACGATCACGCAGGCGCAGTCGGCGAAGGACTTCACGCACTCGAGTGCGGCGTCGGTATCGGCGACGTTGTTGTACGACAGCGCCTTGCCCTGAAGCTGGCGCGCGGTGGCCACCGAGGCCTCGCCGGGTTCGGGTTCGCGGTAGAAGGCGGCGCGCTGGTGCGGGTTCTCGCCGTAGCGCATGTCCTGGAGTTTGACGAACTCGAGGTGCAGCGCGTCCGGGAAGGCGGCGGCATCGGCGCCGGAGGCGGACGCGAGATAGTCCGCGATCGCCCGGTCGTAGGCGGCGGTGTGCGCGAAGGCGGCGGCGGCCAGGCGCCGGTGCGTCGCCGCGCTCAGGCGGCCGTCGTTGCGGGCCATCTCTTCCAGCACACGCTCGTAGTCCTGCGGATCGACCACCACCGCGACGTCGGCGTGGTTCTTCGCCGCGGCGCGCAGGAGGGTCGGGCCGCCGATGTCGATCTGCTCGACGGCCTCCTCGAAGGTGCAGTCGGGGCGCGCGACGGTGCGGGCGAAGGGGTAGAGGTTGACCACCACGAGATCGATGGGCTCGATGCCGTGCGCGTGCATCACCGCCTCGTCGCGGCCGCGGCGCGCGAGGATCCCGCCGTGGATCTTCGGGTGCAGGGTCTTTACGCGCCCGCCCATGATCTCGGGGAAGCCGGTGTAGTCGGAGACCTCGCGCACGGGCACGCCTTCGGCCGCGAGCAGTTTCGCGGTGCCGCCGGTGGAGAGGATCTCCACCCCGGCCGCCGCCAGGGCGCGCGCAAAGGCGGCAATGCCGGTCTTGTCCGAGACGCTGATCAGGGCGCGGCGGATGGTCATTGTCGTAATTGCCTCCCGAAAGGTCGTCGGCGGGGCAAGCCCCGCCCTACCCGATGGTCTGGGTCGCGCCGCCCGCGGGGGGATCGCCCGGCGGGCATCGTCGCAAACCCGGCGACGTCGGAACACCGCGCGTCGTGCCGCCCGTGGGGGCGGGATCACCCGGCCGGCGCCTTCGCAATTCCGACGGCGTCGGAACATCGCACGTCGTGACGCCTGTAGGGCCGGGCTTGCCCGGCCGGCATCGTCGCAAATCCCGGCGACGTCGAAACATCCCGCGTCGTCGGCGGGGCAAGCCCCGCCCTACCCGATCGTGCGCGTCGTGCCACCCGTTGGGGCGGGGTCGCCCGGCCGGCGCCCTCACAATTCCGACGGCGTCGGCAGACCGCGCGTCGTCGGCGGGCCAAGGCCCGCCCTACAGGCCGTGTTCCTGCAGCTTTTTGCGCAGGGTGGTGCGGTTGAGGCCGAGCAGCTCGGCGGCGCGGGTCTGGTTGCCGCCGGCGTGGCGCATGACCACTTCGAGCATGGGGCGCTCGACCTCCTGGATCACCATCCGGTAGAGGTTGTTGCCCGGGCGGTTGCCGTCGAGGTCGCGGAAATAGCGCTCCAATGCGACGCGCACGCAGTCCCGCAGGGTCTTGTGCGGGAGGCGCGCGGTGTCGTCGGCGGGCGCGGTCATGCCGCGCGCGTCCACCCGTCGGGGCGCGCCGCGAAGTGTTCCCTCACAAGGGCGAGTTGCTCGGCCGCGCGTTCGGCGCGGTTGACCCGTACGCGCAGCGCCGCACCGTCCGGGTGGTGGCGCACGTACCAGCCGATGTGCCGGCGCGCCACGCGCACGCCGGTGTATTCCCCGTAGAATCCGTAGAGACGCTCGAGGTGTTCGGCGAGGATCGCGCCGACCTCGGCCGGGGCCGGCGGCGCCGGGACGCGACCCGTGCGCAGGTAGTGGTCGATCTCGCGAAAGATCCACGGGCGCCCCTGGGCCGCACGCCCGATCATGACCGCATCCGCCCCGGTGCGCGCGAGGACCTCGCGCGCGCGCTGCGGGCCGTCGATGTCGCCGTTGGCGATTACCGGGATCGACACGGCCTCCTTGACCTCGGCGATGGTCTCGTACTCGGCCTCGCCCCGGAAGGCGTCCGCGCGCGTACGCCCGTGCACGGCGAGGGCGCGCACGCCAGCGGCCTCGGCGATACGCGCGACGGCCACCGCGTTGCGGCGGGTGCGGTCCCAGCCGGTGCGGATCTTGAGGGTCACGGGCACCGCCACGGCCCCGGTCACCGCCTCCAGGATCCGTGCGACCAGCGCCTCGTCGCGCAGCAGGGCCGAGCCGCACCAGGCGTTGCACACCTTCTTCGCCGGGCAACCCATGTTGAGGTCGACGATCTCGGCCCCGCCGTCGACCGCGTGCCGGGCGGCCTCGGCGAGCAGCGCCGGATCGGCGCCCGCGAGCTGCACCGCCACCGGGCCGGGTTCGCCGCGGTGGTCGGCCCGGCGCCGGCTCTTGACGGTGTCGCGCAGGCGCGGGTTGGCGGAGATCATCTCGGAGACCGCGAGCCCGGCGCCCAGGGCGCGGCACAGGCGGCGGAAGGGGCGGTCCGTCACCCCGGCCATCGGCGCCAACAGGACACGGCTCTCGAGTTGGTGGGCACCGATGCGCATTCCGCCTGCACTCACGGAGACCGCGCCGGGGCCGGCGCGAAAGGGCACTCATCTTACCCGCAAACGCCCCGGACCGCCAAGCGGGCGCAACCGCTCGCCGCGCGTGGCTCAGCGGAACTCGAAGTCGTAGGAAACCGCGTCCTTGCCGGGATCGACGATCTGCAGGGTCACCGGAATCGAGCCGTGCGCCGGGAAACCGGCGGCGGGATCGGTGCCCTGCGGGAGATACTGCCGCGGTGCAAAACGCCGCAGCGCGATCACACGCCCGGCGAGGTCGAAGAAGCGCACCTGAAGCCGCGGATAGGCCTGCCGGAAGCCGGCGTTGTTCTGCAGGATGAGCGAGATCACCAGCGCGTGCGGCGCGGAGGGATCGTCGTACACGCGGCGGTCGAGGATGTCGAGCTGCCCGAGATCGCGCGGCAACGGTACGCGGCAGCCGGTAACCGCGCAGAAGCGTTCCAGCCAGGGATGGAGAGCCGGATAGTAGGCGAGATTGGCGCTCTGAAAGTAGACGAACTGTCCGGCGAGGGTGACGAGCAGGAGGAGGATACCGACGCTCCAGGCCGCCGTGGCGATGGGGCGGGCCGGTGCCGCCGGGGCCTCGACCTCCGGCCACAAGACCGCGGGGAGTTCGTCCCCGGCCCCTGCGGCTCCCGGCGCAACGGCCGCATCGGGGGCCGACTCGACGGCGGCGGCCGCGGCCTCCTCCAGCACCGGTTCGACCCGTCGCGGCTCCGCGTGCGCCCCGTGCGCGTGCGGCGATCGGGCCTCGTGCTCCTCCGGCTCAGTGGCCGTCGCCGACACCGCCTCGTCGCCCTCTTCGGCGGCCTCCGCGGCCGCCGGGCCGACGCCCGGCAGCGTCTCCTCCGGCTCGAGCACCGGGATCCGGGCGAGGATCGGCGCCTCCTCCTCGTCCGCCGCCGCGTCCGGCTCGACGAGGACGTCCACGACCCGCTCCGGCGTGTCGACCCCCGCCTCGGCCTCCGCATCGGCCTCCTCCGCGCCCGCCTCCGGGCTCCAGCCGTCCGCGACCGCCTCCGCCCCGGCGTCGGTCCCGCCGGCCGTCGGGCCCGCCTCCGCGCGGTTCGCGGCCGGCGCCGGCGCGGCGGCCCCCGCCGCCTTCGAGGGGGAGGAACGCGCAGCGCCGGCACTCTCCGTCACCGGGATCGCGTCGAGGATGGGGAAGCCCGGATCGCCCTCCTGCAGCCGCTCGAGGGCGTTGAACTCGCTGCGGCAGCTGGTGCAGAAAACCGCGCCCTGTCCGACACGCAGCGTCACCGCCCGTACCCGGAAATAGGCCCTGCAGTGGGTGCACTGGGTGAACCAGCCGGCGGGGGCGCTCATCGGTCCCCGGCGCCACCGGTGCGCGCCGCGCTCCCGGCGCCTCTTTCGGCCATCCTCAGGCGTTCCATTCCCGTCCTACGTCCCCCGGCGGCGCCCGGTCAGCAGGACCCATTCCTCGCGCCGGCGCCGGGGTCCCATGGTAAACCACGCCTCGTAGGCCCGCATCACGTCGTCCGCCTGCGTGTCCAGGATGCCGGCGAGCGCGATCTCGCCCCCGGGGACGACGAGACGGGCGAACCGCTCCGCAAGGGTCTGCAGCGGGCGCGCCAGGATGTTGGCCACGAGCCGGTCGGCAGCGATGTCCGCTGCGGACACATCGTCGGGTGCGCAGACGCGCACAGTCTCCCGCACGCCGTTGCGCGCGGCGTTCGCCGCGCTCGCCTGCAGGGCCTGCGGGTCGTGGTCCACCGCCCAGACCGGTGCGGCGCCCAGGCGGGCGGCGGCGATCGCGAGGATGCCTGAACCGCAGCCGTAGTCGATCAGCGCCCGCGCGCGCAGATCCGCGCCGTCGAGCCATTCGAGGCACAGGGCGGTGCTGGGGTGGGTGCCGGTGCCGAAGGCCAGACCGGGATCGAGCACGACCGTGACCGCGGCCGGGTCCGGCGCACGCGCGCCGCCGGGGCACACCCACAACCGCCGGCCGAAACGCATCGGATGGAAGTCCGCCAGCCAGGCGCGCTCCCAGTCGCGGTCGGGCAGCGGCACGGCCCGTATCCCCGGCTCCCGGCCGTCCAGCGCCCGCGCCAGGGCCGCGCGCACCGCCCCGACCTCGGTACCGGCCGCGAACAGCCCGACCACGCGGGTGCGCGCCCACAGCGGCGTCTCCCCCGGCGGGGGCTCGTAGAGCGGGTCCGCGACACCCGCCTCGAAGGTGACCGCCACCGCCCCGGCCGCCTCGAGCGCGGCGCCGAGCCGCTGCGGGTCCTCATCCGGCAGGTCGACGGAGATCTGGAGCCAGGGCATGGTGAATGGGACGGCGGGTGACCGGAGGCGGCGGACGCCGGGCCATGATGGACCACACGCCGCGCCGCTGCCAAGTGCCGGCGCGGTTTGCCTCAAGTCGGCGCGCAGGCGTCGAGCCAGCGCCGGACCGCGGGGACGAAGTGCGCCAGGCCCTCGAGCACGCCCGCGCTGTAGCAACCGTTCATGCCGAGGAAACCGCCGCGCGCGAGATAGAGGCGGTCCAGGTAGCCGTTGGCCTCCACCAGACGCAGCGCCTCCTGGCGCACCTCTTCATCGGCATTGGCCACCAGCACGGCCCGGAGCCCGCCGGTGAGGGCGGCGAGATCGTTGCCGCTGTCGCCCGCGAACACGGTCTCCTCCTCGCCGAACCCCCCGCGTTCCATCAAAAAACGTACCGCATGGAGCTTGGTCGCGCCCGCCGGCAGGACATCGAGCAGTCCCGTGCCGCGCGGTTCGTCCACGCTCCAGACGAGGCTCGCGCGCACGTGGCGGGCGGCGAGCCGGCGGTGCATCTCGGCGAACAGCGGTCCGCGATCGACGTCCAATGCGACCTCGTAGCTGAGCTTGAAAGTCCCCTGCTGGTCGGGCGACTGCAACACCAGCGCATCGAGGTCCGCGAACAACGCGGCCAGCTCGTCGTGCCCGAGGCCGTTCCAGTCCGGGGCGATCTCGCGCCGCCAGTCCTCCCACTCGCGCCAGTGCCCGTCGCGGACCTCGTAGATCGTGGTGCCGACGTCCGCGATCGCGTAACCCGGAACGGGCAGTTCCCACTCCCGGATCGCCTCCTCGATGCGCGCGCGTTGCCGCCCGCTCACATAGGCGATGGTCAGCTCCGCGCGCCGGGCCAGGGCACGCAACAGCGCGCGCGCGCGCGGCGACTCCGGCTGCGCGCCGTTGGGGATGAGGGTACGATCGAGATCGCTGCACAGCAACAGCTTCATGGCGGATTTCCGGCGCCCGGTGCCCCGGGATTTTCCAAGGACACGGCGGCTTGCTTTTTACCGGGCGGAAAATAACATGGTCCGCATCCGCTGTGCAGGGTCGCGGTGGAGGGCCCCGTGAAACCCAAGGCGAGCCCGGTCAAGGGCGTGCTCAAGTACGACTACCTCGGCCTGGACGCGGCGTCGATCAAGCGCTCGCTGGCCAACCGCCTCGTCTACTCCGTCGGCAAGGACCCCTACACGGCCACCGACCGCGACTGGTTCTACACCCTCGCCTACCTCGTCCGCGATCGGCTGATCGAGCGCTGGATGGAGACGCAGCGGGCCTGTTACCGCGAGGACGCCAAACGGGTCTACTACCTGTCACTGGAATTTCTCATCGGGCGCTCGCTCGCCAACAGCATCCTCAACATGGACTTCTACGAGGAGTGCCGCAGCGCCCTGGAGGAGGTCGGGCTGGACCTCGCGCACATCGAGGCCCTGGAGACCGACGCGGGCCTCGGCAACGGCGGACTGGGGCGTCTCGCCGCCTGCCTGCTCGATTCCATGGCCACGCTGCGCCTGCCGGGTTACGGATACGGCATCCGCTACGAATACGGCCTGTTCAAACAGGAAATCCGCGACGGGCGCCAGGTGGAACATCCGGAGAACTGGCTGCGCTACGGCAACCCGTGGGAGTTTGCGCGCCCCGAGGTCCTCTACCCGGTGCGCTTCGGCGGTCGCGTGGAGGTCTCGCACGACGCCCGCGGGCGCCTGTGCCATCACTGGGAGGGCGCCGAGGAGGTCATGGCCATGGCCTACGATACGCCGATCCCGGGTTACCAGACCAACACGGTGAACAACCTGCGCCTGTGGGCGGCGCGCGCCTCGCGCGACTTCAATCTCCAGTACTTCAACGAAGGCGACTACATCGGCGCGTTGCAGGCGCAGATCGAGTCCGAGAACCTCTCGCGCGTCCTGTATCCGGACGACACCGGCGCCAGCGGGCGCACGCTGCGCCTGAAGCAGGAGTATTTCTTCGTCAGCGCCTCGCTGCAGGACATCCTGCGCCGCTTCGTGCAGCACCACGAGCGCCTGGATGAACTCCCGGACAAGGTCGCGATCCAGCTCAACGACACCCACCCCGCCGTCGCCATTCCCGAACTGATGCGCCTGCTTCTCGATGAGCACGGCCTCGAGTGGGAGCGCGCCTGGGACCTGACGACGCGGGTGTTCGCCTACACCAACCACACGCTCATGCCGGAGGCGCTCGAGACCTGGCCGGTTCCGCTCCTGGCAGACGTGCTGCCGCGCCACCTGCAGATCATCTTCGAGATCAACCGCCGCTTCCTCGATACCGTCGGCCACCGTTGGCCCGGCGACGGCGAGCGCCTGCGGCGCATGTCGCTGATCGACGAGACGAACGGGCGGCGCGTGCGCATGGCGCACCTGGCGATCGTCGGCAGCCGGAGGGTGAACGGGGTATCGCGGATCCACACCGAGCTGATGACCCGGACCGGTTTTGCGGACTTCTCCGCCCTGTGGCCGGAGAAATTCCTCAACATCACCAACGGGATCACGCCGCGCCGCTGGCTGCACCACTGCAACCCCGCCCTCGCCCGGCTGCTGATCCACCATCTCGGGCGCGGCTGGATCACCGATCTGGAGCAGCTCGCGGCGCTGCGCGAGCTGGCCGTGGACGCCGGGTTTCGCGACGCGTTTCGCGAGGTGAAACAGGAGAACAAGAACCGCCTGGCGCGCCTGATCGGCGAGCGCCTCGGCCTCAGCGTCGACCCCGGCTCCCTGTTCGACGTGCAGGTCAAGCGCATCCACGAGTACAAGCGCCAGCTCCTCAACGTGCTGCACGTGATCGCGCGCTACAACCGGCTGCGCGACGGCGCCGCGGACGACGCGGTCCCGCGCACGGTGATCTTCAGCGGCAAGGCGGCCCCCGGCTACCGGATGGCCAAGCGCATCATCGAACTCATCCACGGGGTGGCGGACATCGTCAACCGCGATCCGGCGGTCGGCGACCGGCTGCGCGTGGTGTTCATTCCGAACTACGACGTCACCACCGCCGAGGACATCATCCCCGCGGCGGAACTCTCTGAGCAGATCTCCACCGCCGGCACCGAGGCCTCGGGGACCGGCAACATGAAGCTCGCGCTCAACGGGGCCCTCACCATCGGCACCCTGGACGGGGCGAACATCGAGATCGGCGAGGCGGTGGGCTGGGAGAACCTGTTCATCTTCGGCCACCGCAACGACGAGGTGGAGACGCTGCGGCGCGAGGGCTACGACCCGGGGGCGTACCTCGCGCGCAGTCCGGAACTGGCGCGGGCCCTGGAGATGATCGACACGGGATTCTTCTCGCCGTCGGACCGGCGCCGGTTCCGCCCGTTGGTCGAGTCCTTGACCCGCGGCGGCGACACCTATCTGGTCCTCGCCGACTTCGAGCCCTACCTCGCCGCCCAGGCTCGCGTCGACGCCCTCTACCGCGACCCGCACGAATGGAACCGGCGCGCGATCCTCAACGTGGCCGGCATGGGCCGCTTCTCGAGCGACCGCACGGTGCAGGCGTACGCAAGCGAGGTCTGGGGCGTTCACCCCGTCGCGCACGAGTGACGGGCCGACGCAGGCCGGACCGGCGCAATCGATCGATCCGACGCGGCCCGAATCAGACGTGATCGGCGGGCCAAGGCCCGCCCTGCAGGGCGACGTCGTCAATCGAAACCATGGCGTTCAGATCAAACGTCGTCGGCGGGCCAAGGCCCGCCCTACGGGGCGACGTCGTCAATCGAAACCATGGCGTTCGGATCAAACGTCGTCGGCGGGCCAAGGCCCGCCCTACGGGCGCCGGGATCGGCAGGGGGGGCCGTAGGGCCGGGCTTGCCCGGCCTACCGCTTCATGGAATCGAAGAACTCGGCGTTGGTCTTGGTCGCCTTGAGTTTGTCGAGCATGAACTCCATGGCGGCCAGCTCGTCCATGGGATGCAGCAACTTGCGCAGGATCCAGAGCTTCTGCAGCTCCTCGGGATTGGTCAGCAGCTCCTCGCGACGCGTACCCGAGCGGTTGATGTTGATCGCAGGGTAGATGCGTTTCTCGGCGATCCGCCGGTCGAGGTGGATCTCCATGTTGCCGGTGCCCTTGAACTCCTCGTAGATCACGTCGTCCATGCGCGAACCGGTGTCGATCAGTGCGGTGGCGAGGATCGTCAGGCTGCCGCCCTCCTCGATGTTGCGCGCGGCGCCGAAGAAGCGCTTGGGCCGCTGCAGGGCGTTGGCGTCGACGCCGCCGGTGAGCACCTTGCCCGAGGCGGGCACCACCGTGTTGTAGGCGCGCGCGAGGCGCGTGATCGAGTCGAGCAGGATCACCACGTCGCGTTTGTGCTCGACCAGCCGCTTGGCCTTTTCGATGACCATCTCCGCGACCTGGACGTGGCGGGTGGCCGGCTCGTCGAAGGTACTGGAGATGACCTCGCCGCGAACCGAACGCTGCATCTCGGTGACCTCCTCCGGGCGCTCGTCGATGAGCAGCACCATGAGGTGGATCTCCGGGTGATTGGCGACGATCGACTGGGCGATGTTCTGCAGCATCATCGTCTTGCCCGCCTTGGGCGGGGAAACGATCAGTCCGCGCTGCCCCTTGCCCACCGGGGCGATGAGGTCGATGACGCGCGCGGTGATGTCCTCGGTGCTGCCGTTGCCGCGCTCGAGCGTCATGCGCTCCATCGCGTGCAGCGGCGTCAGGTTCTCGAACAGCACCTTGTTCTTCGCGTTCTCCGGCGGCTCGAAGTTGATCTGCGCCACCTTGAGCATCGCGAAGTAGCGCTCGCCCTCCTTCGGCGGGCGGATGGTCCCGGAGACGGTGTCGCCGGTACGCAGACTGAAGCGCCGGATCTGACTCGGGGACACGTAGATGTCGTCGGGGCCCGCGAGATAGGAACTGTCGGCCGAGCGCAGGAAGCCGAAGCCGTCCTGCAGGATCTCCAGCACGCCGTCCCCGAAGATATCCTCGCCGTTGCGGGCCTGGGATTTCAGGATCGAAAAGATGACGTCCTGTTTGCGTGAGCGCGCCATCCCCTCGATGCCGAGGGACTGGGCGAGATCGATCAGTTCCGATGCGGTTTTCTGCTTGAGTTCCGTAAGATTCATGTTCGGGTGCCAGTCGGCCGCAGGCCGGGCGGGTGAGCGGAGCTAACGAAGGGTTTGGAAGACTGCGAAACGGATCAAGCGGCGGCCGGCGCGGCGCGCGCCGGACCCGCTATTGTTCTCCCGCGGACTCTACCACCTCGTGCGACTCCGATCCAGAGGCGCCGCGGGCGTCGTGGATTCACAGATTGCTGTCCAGAAACGCGGCCAACTGGGACCGAGACACGGCACCCACCTTGGTCGCTTCGACGTTGCCGTTCTTGAACAGCATCAGGGTCGGGATGCCGCGGATCCCGTACTTGGGCGGTGTCCCGGGATTCTCGTCGATGTTCAACTTCGCGATGCGCACCTTACCGGCGTACTCCGCGGCGATCTCGTCGAGGATGGGCGCGATCATCTTGCAGGGGCCGCACCACTCCGCCCAATAGTCCACGAGCACCGGCGTACTGGATTTCAGGACCTCCTGCTCGAAGCTGTCGTCGGTCACGTACACGATGTTCTCGCTCACGTCGTCTGCCTCCGGGATGCGGTTCGTCTTCGTCCGAACTTGCACGGCGTGCGGCCGCCGGCGGGGCCGGAAAGGCCCGATACTGCCGAAGAGTCCTGGGGGGTCCGAAACGGCTTCTCCCGTTGCGTCCGGGCCGAATGCACCCCCCGACCGGCCGGTCCCGTCCTCGAGACCTGCGTGCCCCGGCGACCATGCGGCGATACTGCCGGTCTCCCGGGCGTTTCCGACACTTCCCCGCTGCAATGGGCCGATATCGGAAGGGAACGGCGCCCGGCGGATCCGGTGCGCGGGACGGGATTCTTACTAGGGTCTGGGGTAACCGGGGCCATTTCAACTCAAAGTCGGCCCTTTTTCAAGTCCACTCCCCCGCCCGGTTGCGGTATGCTATTCGGCCCATGAGCCAGAACCCGCTGACGGACACCCCCTTCTCGCGCTTCGACCTGCCCGCGCCCATCGTTCAAGGCATTGAAGATGCGGGGTTTGCGTACTGTACCCCGATCCAGGCCCGGACGCTGCCCCTGGTCCTCGCCGGGCGCGACGTCGCCGGCCAGGCGCAGACGGGTACCGGAAAGACCGCCGCGTTCCTGATCGCCGCGCTGAATCATCTCCTGCGCAACCCGCGTGCGCAGGCGCCGGCGACCTCGCAGCCGCGTGCGCTGGTGCTCGCGCCGACGCGCGAGCTGGCGATCCAGATCCACCGCGACGCCGAGGTGCTGGGGCGCCACACCGGGTTGCGCCTGGGCCTCGCCTACGGCGGCACCGGTTACGAGAGCCAGCGCGAGGCCCTGAAGGCCGGGGTCGATATCCTCATCGGGACGCCCGGGCGCATCATCGACTACTTCAAACAGCACGTCTTCGACCTCAAGGACGCGCGGGTGGTGGTCCTCGACGAAGCCGACCGGATGTTCGATCTCGGGTTCATCCGCGACATCCGCTTCCTCCTGCGCCGTTGCCCGCCGCCGGAACGGCGCCTGAGCCTGCTGTTCTCGGCGACGCTCTCCTACCGGGTCATGGAGCTGGCCTACGAGCACATGAACAACCCGGAACTGGTGCAGATCGAGCCCGAAAAGCTCACCGTGGACCGGGTCCGGCAGCGGATCTACTACACCGCCAACGAGGACAAGATCCCGCTCCTGCTGGGCCTGCTCGGGCACACGGACCCGGGGCGCAGCATCGTGTTCGTGAACACCAAGCGCGACGCCGAACGCGTCGCGCGTTATCTCGAGGCCAACGGCTTCCAGACCGGCGTCCTCTCCGGAGACGTGCCGCAGCAGAAGCGCCAGCACCTGCTCGCGCGCTTCCTGGGCGGGAAGCTGCCGCTGCTGGTGGCCACCGATGTCGCCGCGCGCGGGCTGCACATCCCCGACGTCACCCACGTGTTCAACTTCGACCTCCCGCAGGACGCGGAGGACTATGTCCACCGCATCGGGCGCACGGCACGCCTGGGGGCCGAGGGCGACGCGATCAGTTTCGCGTGCGAGCGCTACGCCTACTCGTTGCCCGAGATCGAGGCCTATATCGGCCAGAAGATCCCGCAGGAACCGATCGATCCGGCGCTGCTGGTGGTCCCCAAGCATCCGCCGCGCCGCGAACGCCGCAGCCAGGACGGCGAACGCGGCGGGCCGCGCCGGCGGCGCCGCCCGCGCACCTCCTCGGCCTGACACCCCATGCTGCCCGCGACCTGGAACGAGACGGTGCCGGAACTCCTGCGCCGGCTGCAGGACGCGCGCCGCCTGCGGGCCGTCCTGAACCTGCTGCTGATCCTGGCCGTCGCCCACGGCCTGGCGACCCTCACCTGGCTGCTGGTGCCGGCGCCGCGCCTGGTACCGCCGCCGCCCGTATCCGTCGCCGCCCCGGCGTCGGCGGCCGGCGCCGATGCGGGCGCGCGCATCGCCGCCATGCACCTGTTCGGCACCGCACCCGCGCAGGGCGCGGGCGGCGCCCCCATCAACGCCCCCGAGACCACGCTCAAGCTCGTGCTCAACGGGGTCCTCGCCGCCACCGACACCCGCGACGCACGCGCCATCATCCGCGCGCCCGGCGGCAAGGAGAAACCCTACCGCGTCGGCGACCTGCTGCCGGGCAACGCGATCCTGCGCGAGATCTTTCCGGACCGCGTCCTGCTCGAACGCAACGGGCGCTACGAGACACTGCCGCTGCCGCGCGCGCGCGGCGGCGGCATGGCCGGGCCGGGCGCGAACACCTCCTATGCTCCGCAGGCCACACGCGCGAGCGTGGCGCGCCGGCTGCGCGCCTACCGTCAGGAACTGGTCTCCAACCCGAGTTCGGTCTTCCAGCTCCTGCGCGCCATTCCGACGCGCCAGGACGGCCAGTTCGTCGGCTTCCGCGTCTATCCGGCGCGCGACCGGGCCCTGTTCCGCGAGGTCGGACTGCGCCCGGGCGATCTGGTCACCGCGATCAACGGCATCCCGCTCGACGACGCGCGCAACAGCATGCAGGCGTTGCAGGCCCTGCGCAGCGCCAACAACGTCCAGTTGTCGGTCCTGCGCTCCGGCCAGGCCGTCAGCGTCAACGTCAACCTCAACCCCTGATCGGCCCGATGACGAGGTTCGATCCGAACGCCGTCGTCCCGACCGACGCCGTCGGCCCGTAGGGCGGGGCTTGCCCCGCCGACGACGCTCGGTCCACACGATGTCACACCGTTCCACGGCATAGGCCGGTAGGCCGGGCAAGCCCGGCCCTACCCCGCCGCCGACGCCGCGGATTGCGGTTTCCCTTCGGCGCGGCGGGGACCTTCGAAAACAGACCAAGGCGCCAAGGAATCCACGGAACCCACGGACGGGTTCATTCATTCCGTGCGTTCCGTGGGTTCCGTGGCCTCTTCCCGCGGCGTCGGCCGGGCAAGCCCGGCCCTACCCGCCGCCGACGACGCCCGATCCTGACGACAACGGCCGGATCGCCCCCCCGCCCCGGCGCGGGCACCGTGCGGGCGCCGCGAGGCTCACGACGCGCCGCCGCGCGCGCCTTCGAGGATGCGCACGGCGAGCGGCTTGGTGGCCTCGCCGACGTAGAGCGAACGGTGCGGGAACGGGATCTCGATACCCTCGCGATCGAAGGCCTGCTTGACCCGGCGCAGGAACTCGCGCCCGACCTCCCATTGCTTGATCGGCCGGGTGCGGATGCGTCCCTTGATCACGACCGCCGAGTCGGCGAGCTTGTCGACGCCGAAAATCTCCACCGCGTCGACCATCAGCGGCCCGAAATACTCGTCCGCGCGCAGCCCGTCGGCGACGCGGCGCAGGACCTCGACGACCCGGTCGGTGTCCTCCTTGTAGGCCACCCCGATATCGAACACGTACGCCGACCATTCCTTGGTCAGGTTCGCGAGATTGTTGATGGTGCCGTTCGGGAAGATGTGCACGGTCCCCGACAGGTCGCGCAGCACCAGGGTGCGGAAGTTGATCGCCTCGACCAGCCCCCCGGTCCCGTTGACCACGGCAACGTCGCCGACCCGCACCTGGTTCTCCAGGATCAGGAAGAACCCGGAGATCACGTCGCGCACGAGGTTCTGCGCGCCGAATCCGACGGCGAGACCGGCGACCCCGGCGCTTGCCAGGACCGGGCCGATGTTGATGCCGATCTGGCCGAGGACGATCAACACGGCCATGATCCAGATCAGCAGGAGGACCCCCTGGCGCAGGAGCCGCACCAGCGTCTCGGCCCGCTTGCGTGCCTCCACCGCCCCCTCCCCCTGCGCCTCGGCGCGCTGCTCGAGTTCGCGCTCGAGCCGTCGAAAGACGGAGTGGAGGACGGCGATGAGCACCCGCGCGATCACGAGGATCAGCAGCACCCGCAAAAAGCCGGCACCGACCGACCCCCAGTCGATTCCCGCGAGGTAGTGTGTGAATCGTTCGATCGGCCGGTCCATACGCATTCCCCCGCGTCGCGTCGTGTGAGGGCCCGAATCGGGCGCCTCCACCTTAGCGAACCGCGGGGCGCGGGTGCAAACCGCATCGGCGCCGAGGCGTCGTACCGCCCTCAGGAAAGACGCAGGGTGACCTCGACACGCCCGGCCCGCGGGTGGCGGGCGCGCACGCGCACCTCGGCCCCGACCGCGCCGCGCACCAGCCATTCCACACGCACGCGATCGTCGGTCGGGTCGCTGCTCCAGTCGTTCGGCGCCGACGGCTTGCCCGAGCGGCCCTCGAGCTGCCCCGGTTCCACGCGGGGGAGGCCGCTCACCAGCTCCGCGTCGGGGCCCGTATCGATCTCGCACACGACCCCGCGCACCAGCCGCCGGTCGCGGGCGCGGCGCGTGACGTCCGTCGGCAACCAGCCCGCGTTCTGCACCACCACCCGGACCCGGTACACGCCGCCGCCCAGGGGCACGACGGCCGCCTCCCGGATCTCCAGCAGCGGCGAGATCAGGGCGTGCCACACCAGCCACTCGGCGAACGGGGCGATCTCGCGCGCGAGCAGGGCGGGCGGCGGGTTGCGCCAGGCGTGGAGATAGTCCCAGCCGCCCAGTTCCACCGGGCCGAGCTGCGGATGATCGAACGGGTACCAGTCGACATGGCCCGCACCGCCGAGCGTCTCGTCGCTCCAGCGCAGCAGGCGCAGGTCGTCTTCCAGCGGGTGCTCGCGGAACCAGTCGATATAGCGGTAATTCTCGATCCCCGCCTGCCGCTGCGGGCTCCAAAGCTCCACCGTCCAGGCGAACACGCCGAGATCCTCGTAAGCCCAGTCGTCGAAGGTCCCGGTGATGACCTCGCGCGGGTGATAGCGGAACTCGTGATAGCAGGAGATCGCGGGGTAGCCGGTCAGGGCGCTGCCGCGCGCGCCGATCTTCTCGTACGCCCACAGGTCCTCGGCCGGCATCGACTCGTCGGGCTGATGCGAGTAAGGTCGCAGGAGCACGCCGCTGTAGGTATGGAAGGCGACGGCCGCGGTGATGTTGGGGTGACGGGCGATGAAGTCGACCGCCGCGCGCACCTCCGGCTCCGAGGCCGGGTACGGGCCCGCCCCTTTCTGCTCGCTCTCCGGGCGCCAGTGGGCGGGATAGTTGCGGTTGAAGTCGAGTCCTTCGCGCGGGCGCACCGGCGGCAGGCAGGTCCCGTCGTAGCCCTCCACGCGGCCCTCGGGCAGCAGGCGGAAGTACTCCCCGCCGGTCTCCGTCGGCTCGCGGCGCACCAGCAGGCGCGGTTCCTGCGCGCAGACCTTCCACGGGCCGTTCGGATCGCGGATGCGCATCGTCAGCAACCGCCCGTCGCCGTCGATGTCCTCGGGCACCAGACCCTCGATCACGGGCTCGTCGTAGGGGTACGGGCGCGTACCCGAACGGATCAGGCGCGGGCGCTCGGCGAGCGCGCATTCGGCCCCGTCCGGATTGAGCCGCGGGCAGACGTAGAAGGCGCGGGTATCGAGGCAGCGGGTGATCTGCGGATCGTGCCCGTAGCCGCGCGTGAGGGCGTCGATCAGGTACAGGCAGGCGCTCGAACCCGCAAGCTCGGTGGCGTGCAGGTTCCCGTCGGCCCACAGGGCCGGGCGCCCTTCGGGATCCGGGGCGGCGCAGACGGTGACCACTTCGATGGCGCGCCCCTCATGGCTGCGACCGATGGTCTCCAGGCGCACCAGGTGCGGAAAGCGCTCCGCGAATCCGCGCAGCAGCGCCGTCAGTTCCTCGTAGCGGTAGTAGCGATCGTGCATACAGATGAATCCGGCGCACGGAGGGTCCGGCTCAACCCGGCCGCGGCACGAGAAAGCGCCGGCCCGCGAAGTCGACCACGAGACCGTCGGCGGTGATCCGGTCGAGGGTCCCGCCGCCCGGCAGCGCCTGCCCCTCGCGGTACTTGTGCATGTCGATCAGCACCCAGCGCAGCGCGGGCTGCGGGGAGTAGACGTAGACCTCGATATCGAACTTCGGGAGCTGCGCCCGAAACGCCGCGGACAGATCGTCCAGGCGCGGGATCGGCGCGCGGGTGGGGGCCGCACCGGGCCTCGCCGGCGGCGGCGGGGCCGCGGCCGTCGCGGGTGCGGACAAGGCGGGGGCAGGAGCCGGGGACGGCGCGACGGGCGTCGCGGGCTCGGGTGCGCTCGTGGATGCCGCCGGCGCGCGCGGCACCGGGGCGGGTTGCTGCGCCAGCGCGACGGCGGGCGCCGCCGGCGCATGTGCCGGCCCCGCCGGGGCCGGGACCGGGGCCGGCGGGTTGCGCGTCACCGGCCCGGCCACGCGCGCCGGCTCGAGCGCGCGTCGGCCCGACGTCAGCCACCACGCCCCGGCGAGCACGAGCACGCCGGCCAACGCGGCGAGCGCGCCCAAGGCCCACGGCCGGCGCGCCCGCCCGGCGGGCCCGGCCGCGTCGGGCACGCGCAGGTCCGTGGTCAGGGGCGAGACCGCGCCGCGTCCGCGCTCGCGCTCGGAGCGCTTGAGCGCCTCAAGGATGTACGACATCCGCCCCCCCGGCGAGGTGGCCGGGCGCCGCCGACGACGGTGCGTAGACATGAAAGGCCCCGCCCGCCAGCGCCCCGGTCCCGGCCGCGAGCACGAGCGCCGCCACCCACGGGCGCCAGCGACGCCGCGGCCGGGCCCCGTCGAAGACCTCGCGCGCGGCGCGCCGCACGAGGCGCGGACCGATCTCCGAGGTCTCGCGCGCGTAGGCGCCGAGCAGGGCGCGGTCGCAGACCGCATTGATCAGCCGCGGGACGCCGCCGCTCACGCGGTGCACACGTACCTGCGCGCGCGGCGTGAACAGGCTGCGCCAGGCGCCGCTCACCGCGAGCCGGTGGCGGATGTAGGCCCCGGTCTCGGACCGATTGAGCGGCTGCAGGTGGTAACGTGCGGTGATGCGCTGGGCGAGCTGGCGCAGGTCGCCGCGCGCGAGCAGCGTGCGCAGCTCCGGCTGACCCACCAGGATCACCTGCAGCAGCTTGTGTTTCGCCGTCTCCAGGTTGGTCAGCAGGCGTACCTGCTCGAGCACGTCCGGCGAGAGGTTCTGGGCCTCGTCGATGATCACCACCGTCCGGCGCCCGCGCGCGTGGGCCGCCAGCAGATGGGTGTTCAGGGCGTCGACCAGCTCCTTCGGGGAGCGGGTCCCGGGCGCGACCGGCACCCCGAGTTCGGCGGCGATGGCGGCGAGCAGCTCGCACGCCGACAGCCGCGGGCTGAGGATCAGTGCGGCGTCGACGTGCGCGCCGACCTGATCGAGCAGGGAGCGGCACAGCGTGGTCTTGCCGGTGCCGACCTCGCCGGTGAGCTGCACGAACCCGCCCCCCTGCTCGACGCCGAAGAGCAGGTGCGCGAGCGCCTCGCGGTGGCGCGCGCTGAGGAACAGGAAGTGCGGATCCGGCGTCAGGGAGAACGGCGGTTCCCGCAGGCCGAAGTATTCGGTATACATTAGGGAGGGGCCGGGTCACCGTGGGCAGATGGGTCCATACTACGGCCAAACGCCGCGGCCGGACAATGTCGGAACGGTTGCAACGGTGCCGGCGCGCCCGGAGGGCGGCATCGCGGGCCCCGAGGCCGCGGTGACCGCACCGCCGGCCGTTCCGGCCGCGTCGGAGGAGAGCCGTGAAATACTGCAGTCAGTGCGCGCATCCGGTGTCCCTGCGGATCCCTCCGGGGGATGCCCTGCCGCGCTACGTCTGCGACCACTGTCAGACGATCCACTACCAGAACCCCAAGATCGTCGCCGGCTGCATCCCCGAGTGGGAGGACCGCATCCTCCTTTGCCGGCGGGCGATCGAACCGCGCTACGGTCTGTGGACGGTGCCCGCGGGGTTCATGGAGAACGGCGAGACCGTCGCCGACGCGGCGGCGCGCGAGACGCTCGAGGAGGCGCGCGCGCAGGTGCGCGACTGCAGTCTCTATGCCCTGTTCAACCTCCCGCACATCAGTCAGGTCTACGTGTTATTCCGCGCACGTCTGCCGAGACCCGAGTTCGGGCCGGGCACCGAGAGCCTGGAGGTGGATCTGTTCACCGAGGCGCGGATCCCGTGGGATCGGCTCGCCTTTCCGGTCATCCGCGAGACCCTGCGCCGCTACTTCGCCGACCGCCGCAACGGCACGTTCCCCGTCCACACCGGGGATATCGCGCCGCCGCCCGGATGGCGCGGGAACCCGGCATAGGGGAGACGCGGCCGGCGGGTGCCCCCGTCGCCGTCGGCGGTACCGTAAGGCCGAGGCCGTGGATCGACGCGACCGTGTTCGGATCCGGCGTCGCCGGCGCGCCGAGGCCCGCCCTACGGAACCGGTGCGGACGTGGGGGGTGGGGTAGGGCCGGGCTTGCCCGGCCAAGGTCGCAGGAAGAGACCACGGACCCCGCGGAATGCACGGAAGGATGGCAATCGGTCCGTGGGTTCGGTGGGTTCCGTGGCGCTGTTATCCCATCCCCATGCAGGCCGCAGCGGCACCCCGGCCGGAATCGTGATTCCGGGCGCCGCCGGCGGGCCAAGGCCCGGCCTACGGGCGCGCCGTTGCGCCTTGGGAGGCGGTGGGCGCGGGCTCGCCGGGCAGCGGGGCCGGGCTCGGCGGCGGGCGCGACGGCGCGCGCTCGGCCGCGGGCAGATAGCACACCACGGTGTCGCCCGCGCGCGGCTTGAGCGGACTGCGCGATGACTGGAATGCCACCTCGCCGCCTTCGCGCACGAGCAGCATGATCAGCGCATCGCTTGGGCAGTCGCGCCGGAAGGCCTCGTAATCGTAGGTCTCCGTGAGGCGCGTCTTCTGGAAGCGCCAGCCCTGGTAGTGACGGCGCATCAGCTCCTCGTAGGTCGCACCCTCGTCGAAGACCACCTCTCCGCGCAGGGTCCGCGGCAGCCCGCGCGGGTCGTCCTCGTCCCCCCCGTGCAGGCGCAGCTGGAACACGCGCCGGCGCCCGAGTTCCGGAGCGAAGCGCGTGCACACCAGGGCGTTGTAGGCGTCGTTGTAGGTGGCGGCGAGCAGCCAGCCGATGTCGTTCAGCTCGAGCGACTCCTCCGCGCTCTCGGAGAGCAGCTCCCCGAACGAGACCCGGATCCCCGAGAGCCGGGCCGGCTTGAGGCGGTCCCACGACTGATCGACCATCAGCACGGGGACCTTCAGGTCCTGGAGCACACGCGCCAGTTCGACTCCCCACGGCGAGGCGCCGACGATCAGGACCCCGTTGCGGCGGGTGGAGGCCAGCCCGAGCCACGAGGCCAGGCGTTGGATGCTCAACCCGTGCAGCAGCACGGTGACGAGGATGAGTCCGAAGACGAGCGGGACGAGCAGCGCGGCATCGGGATAGCCGCGCGCGGCCATCTCCGGCGCGAACACGGCCGCCACCGCGGCCGCGACGACGCCCCGGGGAGCGATCCACGCCACCAGCGCGCGCTCGGGCCAGGTCATGCCGGCGCGCCAGGTCGCCAGCAGCACGGATACCGGGCGCACCGCGAACACCAGCGCCGCCAGCAGCAACCCGCTGCGCCAGTCGAGCCGCGCCAACACCGCCGGGTCGAGATCCGCCGTCAGGACGATGAAGACCGCGGAGACGAGCAGCACCGTCATGTATTCCTTGTAACGGCGGATCTCGACGATGGACGCCAGACGGCGATTGCCGAGCGTGACGCCGAAGACGGTCACCGCCAGCAGGCCGGCCTCGGCCTGCGCGAGGTTGGCGACGATGTAGATCAGCAGCACCGCCGCGAACAGGACCGGGCCCTTGAGGAACTCCGGGATGTAGCCGCGCGCGAGCGCCGCGGCGGTCAGGAGACCCGCGCCCACACCGAGCGCGGCCGCGGCCGCCAGCCCGAGCGCGAGCCCCGCCGCCACCGCCGGGAACGACGCCTGCCCCTCCGAGGAGATGAAGTACTGGAACACGACGACCGCGAGGAGCGCGCCGAGGGGATCGTTGATGATCCCCTCCCACTTGAGATAGGAAGCGGGACGGCGGTTGAGGCGTGCGTGGCGCAGCAGCGGTAAGATGACGGTTGGCCCGGTCACCACGGTGATGGCACCGAAGACCAGCGACACCGGCCAGGAGAGCCCGCCGATCCAATGCGCGGCGAGACTCCCGAGCACCCAGCTCAGCACGACGCCGATCGAGACCAGGCGCTTCACGCCCGTGGCCGCCTCGCGCAGCTCGTGCAGGTGCAGGTTGAGCCCGCCCTCGAACAGGATCACGGCCACGCCGAGCCGGATGATCGGATGCAGCAGCGCACCGAAGTCGCGGGACGGGTGCAACCAGCCGAAGACCGGTCCGGCGAGCAGACCGGCGACGAGCAGGAGCACGATGGTCGGCTGATGCAGCCGCCACGCCACCCACTGGGCGCCGATCCCCAGGGCCGCCACCAGGGCCAGCGCCAGGGTGAGATCCTCGTGCATGTCCCGCACTCCCGTCCGGACGCGCCGGATGACCGGCCCCTTTATACCGGTCGCCCGCCCCCACCACCAGCGACCGCCCCCGAACCAGCCCTTACGCCGGCGGACTTTACATTTCGCGGCGCCGGCGTGGCCGCGCCGCACCCGTGGACGGGCGCCTGCGCCGCTCCGTGCCCCGGACTGTCAAAATTCTTTACACCTAGAGTTCACATTACTCATTGAATTACCAAAAATTTACGTTCCATTCGCTCCGTACCCGCATGATGGCGGATTTTCGACACCGACACCGAAATGGCACCGGGCGCACCCAAAAACTTCATAGGTTCAACCTGTTAGATCACCCTACGGGCGCAATCCCGGGGACCGTGGCGTCGAAACTCTTTACACCTCGACCGCCAGACCCCGCCCGACCCGTCATCACGAGGCCCAGTGGGCCTGCAGTCCATTGTAAAATAAATATTATTTCGGCTTGGCATCGAAGTTGCTCGGATTTCGGCAAAGACGGGGCACACCGCCCGCCGAACCCCGGCCTTCCGGGGCCACGGGCGGCCGGCATCGGCGCTGCGGCCGCTGCCGGGGAGCGCAAAGAAGAACAACCGCACGCCCCGCGGAGGCGATTGCGATGGATGTATCGAGAACGATCAACGGGCACACGGTGGTTGCGCGGCCGGTCTTCAAGGGCGAGGCGTTGCCGGCGTACTGGGTGGGGGCGGTAAACGATCGACCGGTGCGCCGTACGTTCCGGTCGCCGCGGGAGCTGTTCCGCTTCGTCGCGCGCGGCGTGCGCAACGACTGACCGGAGTCCCCGACCACCCGATCGTCGAGGCCTCCCGCCGCGACCGAGCCGCGTCACGGCGACGCACTCCCGATACCCCCGCGGGATCGAGGCGTCCCCACGATGGCGGGCGCATCACCCGTCCCTCCCGCCCGGCCAATTCCCGCTGCGGCCGTCACGCCGCCCTCGCCGGCACGGCATCCTGTTATATAGTACCCGGTCATCCGGTAGTACTTCGTCCCCTGCGAACGGAATCCGAGCGATGCGGCGGTATCCGCGGTGTATCCGCACCCTGGCCGGCCTGCTGGCGGTGCTGGCGTTGTGTGCGTGCGCCACGGTCCGTGCGGCTGCGGTCGCCGTGGTGGCGGCCGAGAGCACCTACGGCGTGATCGCCCGGGCCGTCGGCGGCACGCACGTACGGGTCTACAGCATCATCGGCGCACCCAACGTCGACCCGCACCGCTTCGAGGCGACGCCGGCGGTCGCGCGCGCGGTGGCCGCGGCGCGCATCGTGATCCTCAACGGGCTGGGCTACGATGCATGGATGCAACGGCTGGCAGCCGCCGCCCCCGTGCCGGACCGCACCGTGATCGTCGTCGCGGACCTCGATCGCGGCGCGATCCTCGCGAACCGCAACCCGCACGTCTTCTACGATCCGGCCTTCGCGCGCGCACTGGCGCGGCGGCTCGCGACCCGCCTGCGCGCGCTCGACCCGCACCACGCAGGCGACTACACGCACAATCTGCGGGTGTTCGAGGCGGCTCTGGATCGCGTCGATGCGGCCATCGACGCCCTGCACGCGCGCCATCCGCGCCTGTCCGTCGCGGCCACCGAGCCGGTCCTCGGCTACCTGCTCCACCGGCTGGGGTGGCGCGACGTCGATCCCGCCGTGGAGGACGCGGTAATGAACGGCACCGAGCCCGCGCCGGCGGCGGTCGCCCGCCTCGAGACCCGCCTGCGCGAGCACCGCGTCTCGCTGCTGGTGTTCAACCGTCAGGTCGGCGACCCCCTCACGCGCCACCTGCGTGCGGTCGCGCGCCGCGCCGGCGTCCCGGCGTTCGGCGCGCGGGAGTTCCCGCCCCCGCACACCGGATACGTCGAGTGGCTGCTCGCGACCGTGCGGGGACTCGACCGTGCCCTGGCCGGGGACGCGCGATGAACGATCCGGCCGCGGCCGCGGTGCAGCGGTGGGCGGTGGAGGCCGAGGGCCTGAGTTGCACGCTCGGCGGGCGGCGCGTACTCGACGGCATCGACCTGCGCATCCCGCAGGGCAGCTTCGTCGGCGTGTTCGGGACCAACGGCGCCGGCAAGACGACCCTGCTGCGCGCCCTGCTGGGGCTGCAGCCGATCGACCGCGGACGCGTCCGCCTGCTCGGCGCCGACGATCTGCGCACGCGCGCGCAGGTCGGGTACGTGGCGCAGCGCGACCCGGCGGGCGCCGACGGCTTCCTCTCGGTGCGCGCCTATCTCGGCGCCGCCTGGCGCGCCGAGCGCTGGGGCGTGGGCCTCGACCGCGGCGCCCGCCGCCGGGCGGTGGAGGCGGCGCTGGCGGCGCTCGAGGCCGGCGATCTCGCCGATCGCGGGATGGACACCCTCTCGGGGGGTCAGCGCCAGCGCGTGCGCATCGCCCAGGCGCTGGTCAATCCGGTGCGTGTACTGCTGCTCGACGAGCCGCTGTCCAACCTCGATCCGCAGGCGCAGCAGCGCATCCTGCTCACCGCGCGGCGCCTGTGCCGGGAACGCGGGCTCACCGTACTCATGACCGCGCACGACCCCAACCCCCTGCTCCCGCACATGGACCGGGTCCTCTATCTGGCCGGCGGCCGCGGCCGGATCGGCACGGTGGAGGAGGTCGTCAACGGCCCCGCCCTGTCGGAGCTGTACGGGCTGCCGATGTCGGTCACGCGCGTCGACGGCTACGTGTTCATCCACCCGGTCTCCGGCTTCATGCCCGAGGGCGCCGGGCACTGCGGACACGAGCACGCGCACGGCCCGCACCGCGATCGGGGCCGCCCATGATGCTCGGGCTGGAGTACGGGTTCATGCGCCATGCCTACGCCGCCGGCGGCGCGATCGCCGTGGTGAGCGCGGCGGTGGGCTACTTCGTCACGCTGCGGCGCCAGGCCTTCGCCGCGCACGCGCTGTCCCATCTCGGCTTCACCGGCGCGGCCGGCGCCCTGCTGCTCGGCGTGAGCGCCTACGCGGGGCTGTTCGTCTTCACGCTGGCCGGCGGGCTGGCGCTCGCACTGGCGGGGCGGCGCCTGCGCGAGCGCGACGTGGGTATCGGCATGGTGTTGATGTTCGCCCTCGGGCTGGGGGTCCTGTTCCTCAACCTCGCGACCGGCAACTCGCAGTCGGCCATGGGGATCCTGTTCGGCAGCATCGTCGGGATCACCTCCGCCCAGGTCACGTTGTCCGTGGCGGTGGCCGCGGCCGGTCTCCTCGGCCTCGCCCTGCTCTACCGGCCGCTGTGCTATGCGAGCCTCGACCCGGAGGCGGCGCAGGCGCGCGGGGTGAACACCCGCCGGCTCGATCTGCTGTTCATCACGCTGGTGGCCGCGACCGTGGCCGTCGCCGTGCCCGTCATCGGTGCGCTGCTCATCTTCGCGCTGCTCATCGGCCCGCCGGCGGCGGCGCAGGCGCTGAGCCGCAGCCTCGCCGGCGGTCTGCTGTTGGCCGTGGCCATCGGCGTGGCCGTGACCTGGGCGGGACTCGCGGCCGCCTACGCGATCGGCTACCCCGCCAGCACGTGGATCGCCGGGCTGAGCTTCGCCCTGTACCTGACCGCGCAGTTGCGGCGGATCCCGATCAGCCGCACTTCGACTCCCCGCAGTTGAGGCAGGTCAGGCAGCCGTCCATCATGATCGCGGCCTTGGTCTGACACTTCGCGCACAGTCGCGCGCCTTCGGGGAAGGCGGCTTCCCTTCCGCCCTCCGCCCCCTCGCCCCCGGCATCGGCGCCGCTTCGGCCCCGCGAGGCCTCGTACTCGGCGCGCTTCTCCTCCACGAACCGCTGCTGGTGCTCGTCGAGCCCCTGGTCCTTGAGCAGCCCGATCATCCGCAGGTGGCGCTCGATCACATCGCCGATCTCGGCCACCAGCGAGGGCATGAACACGCCGCCCTTCTTGAAGTAGCCGCCGCGCGGATCGAAGACCGAGCGCATCTCCTCGACCAGAAAGGTCACGTCCCCGCCCTTGCGGAACACCGCCGAGATGATCCGCGTCAGCGCAACGATCCACTGGAAGTGGTCCATGTTCTTCGAGTTGATGAAGATCTCGAAGGGCCGACGCAGTTCGTACTCGGTACCGGCATTGAGGACGATGTCGTTGATGGTGACGTAGAGGGCGTGCTCGGAGAGCGGCGTCTTGACCTTGTAGGTCGAGCCGAACAGCGCCTCCGGGCGCTCGACCTTCTCGTGCATCTGGATGATGTTCGACTCCGCCGCCTGCCCCGGCGCCGGCGCACCGGCCGCGGCGGGCGCCGCGGCCTGGGTCTCGGCCGCGTCGTTGACGACTTCGTAGTCGGTGATCCTGCCTTCGATCTTGATGGTCATATCCGTTCTCCCCGGGGGCGCCGTGCGGCCGCGGTCTCAGAACTTGCCGTAATACCCTTCCTTGAGCGCGTCGTAGAGATTCGCGGCGGTATGCACCTCGCCGTCGTACTCGATCTCCTCGTTGCCCTTGGCCTCGACCATCGTCCCGTCTTCGAGGGTGAAGCGGTAGGTGGTGTTGGCGAGGTCCTTCTCCTTGACCAGCACGCCCTGGAAGGCCTCCGGATTGAACCGGAAGGTGGTGCAGCCCTTGAGGCCCTGTTCGTAGGCGTACAGATAGATGTCCTTGAAGTCCTCGTAGGGGTAGTCGGTCGGCACGTTGGCGGTCTTGGAAATGGAGGAGTCGATCCACTTCTGCGCCGCGGCCTGGATGTCGACGTGCTCGCGCGGCGTGATGTCCTCGGAGGTGATGAAGTAGTCGGGCAGCGCGTCCTGCGGGGACGGCGCGTCCGGCGCGGCCGCCGGGTTCACCAGCGCGCGGTAGGCGAGCAGCTCGAAGGAGTAGACACTGACCTTCTCCTTGGTCTTGCGCCCCGGGCGGATCACGTTGCGGAAGTAGTGGTGCGCGAAGCTCGGCTCGATCCCGTTGCTGGCGTTGTTGGCAAGCGAGAGCGAGATCGTCCCGGTGGGCGCGATCGAGGTGTGGTGCGTGAAGCGCGCCCCCTCCGCCGCGAGCGCCTCCACCAGCTCCGGGGCGGCCTCGGCGAGGCGGCGCATGTAGCGGCTGTAGCGCGCATGCAACACGCGCCCCGGCAGGCGGTCGCCGACGCGCACGCCGTCGGCGCGCATCTCCGGGCGCTTGGCGAGCATCTCTTCGGTGACCGTGAACTCCTCCTCCATGATCGGCGCCGGTCCCTTCTCGCGCGCGAGCTCCAGGCCCGCCTCCCAACCCGTGACCGCCATCTCGCGCGTGACGCGCTCGGTGAAGGCGACCGAGTCCGGTGCGCCGTAGCGCATGCGCAGCATGGTGAGCGTGGAGCCGAGCCCGAGGTAACCCATGCCGTGGCGGCGCTTGCGCACGATCTCCTCGCGCTGGCGCTCGAGCGGCAGTCCGTTGATCTCCACCACGTTGTCGAGCATGCGCGTGAATACCGCGACGACCTCGCGATACTCGTCCCAGTCGAAGCGCGCCCGCTCGGTGAACGGCTCGCGCACGAACTTGGTGAGATTGACCGAGCCCAGGAGGCAGGAGCCGTAGGGCGGAAGCGGCTGCTCCCCGCAGGGGTTGGTCGCGCGGATGTCCTCGCACCACCAGTTGTTGTTCATCTCGTTGACCTTGTCGATCAGGATGAACCCCGGCTCGGCGTAGTCGTAGGTCGAGGACATGATCAGATCCCACAGACGCCGCGCGCGCATCGTGCGGTAGACGCGGCAGGCGACCAGCCCCTGGGCGTTGGTGATGTAGCCCTCGTGCACCGGCCATTCGCGCCACACCACCTGTTCGCGGTCGCCGAGGTCGATGCCCTCGCTCTCGACCTCCTCGCGGCTGAGCGGGAAAGCCGGGCGCCACGGGCCGTCCTGCTTCACCGCCTCCATGAACTCGGCGGTGATCAGCAGCGAGCAGTTGAACTGGCGCAGCCGCCCGTTCTCGCGCTTGGCGCGCACGAACTCCGCCGCATCCGGGTGCGAGATGCTGAAGGTCGCCATCTGCGCCCCGCGCCGCCCCCCGGCCGAGGAGATGGTGAAGCACATCTTGTCGTAGATGTCCATGAACGAGAGCGGGCCGGAGGTGTAGGCGCCGGCGCCGCTGACGTAGGCGCCGCGCGGGCGCAGCGTCGAAAATTCATAGCCGATCCCACAGTTGTGGATCACTACCAGACCGCCGTCGCCGGCGAGGTAGTTGTTGTGGCCTTCGACGGTGAAATCATAGAACGTCTCGGGCAGGTCGAGCGCACGGCGCACGGAGGTGACCGGGCGCAGGGTGCGTGCGAAATCGATCAGCCCGCGCAGATGAGGGAACCGCGCGGCCCAGCGGTCGAGCCACACGCGGCTGACCACCGCCCGCGCCGGATAGCCGTGGTAGAAACCCAGTTCCTGGCGTTCGCGGTGATCGAGCCCCGCGGCCTCGGCGCTGAGCGCCGCGATCAGGTCGTCGGGCAGGCGGTAACGGTCGTACTGCCCGGACTGCGAGGCGCACTCCCGTATGCGCCTGCGCTTGCCGCTGTCCGCCATGAAGTCCGCGACACGCGCCAGAAACGCCGAGTCGGAGATCTGCAGCATCGCCCCGCCGGCGTCGCGGATTTCGTGGCCGCGATAGTGATGCGACCGCGGGCCGCGCCGCGTGAGTCCGGCATCCACTCCGAAGATGCCGAGCAGGGAGCGCAACTCCGCGGCGAACCCGAAGTTCGCGGTCGCGATGGTCGCCGCCCCCCGCTCGCGCGATACGGTGCCGTCCGTGTCGATCAGGCCCGCGAGAAACGGCAGGAAGTATGCGTCGGGCGCGCTGCGGATCCACTCCGGGACATGCAACGCAGCGGTCTTGCGGCCGATCTGTCCGTCGATCAGTTCCTCCGCCGCGCTCGCCGCGAAACCGGCGACCTGGAAGTCCCAGACCGGAACACCGTTGGCGGTCAGCGCTTCCGCCACCGCGGCGCGGGTCCCGAAACGGCTGTGGAAGAATGCCGCGTAACGTTCGACCACTTCGCGCTCGGCGGCGCGGATCTTGAAGACCAGCCGCCGGCCGCAGGCGCGCGCACGCTGCGCCCACCGGGTGCGCGAGGCCTTGTACTCGAAGCGCTTCTCGTACGCGCAACCGTCGCCGAGGTGCGCACCCGCGAACCACGCCTCCGGCGCGCGCCCCGTATCCGCCTCCCAGGGATACCGATGGCGTACCAGGGCGTCCCCTTCCCGGACCTCGTCGGCGCGCACGTAGCGCAGGGCGCCCTCGCGGTAGACCAGGACCGGGTGCTTGACCGAGGTGCGCAACGACACGCCGCCCGCGGCGATCTCGATATTCTCGCGGCGCGGCACGTGGACCGTCATGTGGCGGAGGATCTCACGCATCTCGAACCGCCGCCGTTCGCGGTCGTAGCTCAGGATGCGCCGATGGCGCTCGGCCACGGCGCGCTCGACCGGCACCAGGCCGCGTTCGGTCCGCACCCGCGTGCCGGGGGCTACGCACCCCGCCTTCAGCGTCAGGCCGGCCTCGTGCACCTTCTGCAGGATGTCGTCCATCGAGTCGCGGATGGTGCCCGAGACGGTGCAGTTGATGGTCGAGGTGGAGGGCTTGTAGGCGAGGGCGCCGGCATTGGACATGATGCGCCCGGCGGGGATCGCCCCGCGGCGCAGCGCCCACAGGAAGCGCTCGAACCAATGCTCGCGCGCCTCGGGCGTGGCCTCGACGTCGGCCAGGGCGCGGGCCACGCGCCGGTAGGTGTCGTCCATGGTCGCGTCGACGACGGTGCCGTCCTTGGCCTTGAGCCGGTATTTCTTGTCCCAGATATCCAGGGAGGCCTCCTGGTACGGGATCTCGGCGGCGGCGCCGGTGGCTGCGTTGGCCTGCGCGGGTTTCATCGTGGTGGTTCCCCCTCCGGTCGTTATCTATGGGCGAGGCGGCCCCGCATGGGGTGCCCCCGGCGGCCCGGACGCGGTCTCCGGATCACCGGCACAACATCTTGTGCATTCCCAAAACGTAGACCTTCCCTCCCGGTACTGTCAACCCTCGGTTGCGCCAAAATACAACTATATTACACTTTCATAATCATATAGTTATATGTACGTTTTTGGATTCATTCACGTTTTTTATGGACTCGTGCCGCGGCGGCCGCACGGGCCCGCCCACTACATCTTGTGCCGGTGCCGGGCGGGGCCGGCCGCCATTCGGGGCCCCTTGAAAACCCCCGCCCCGCCTATATCTATTCGACAGCCGCACCGGTGTCCGGTGCCGAACGAAATCGGAGGATACGACCATGGCCCTGACGCGTTATGAACCCTGGAGCCTCGTGAACCAGCTCCAGAACGAGATCAACCGGCTGTTCGACCCGCGTGTGCTCGGCGATCGCGACGAGGCGACCGCGGCGACCAGCGACTGGATCCCGGCGGTGGACATCCGCGAGGAGCCCGACCGCTACGTCCTGCACGCCGACGTCCCCGGCGTCGACCCCAAGGACATCGAGATCACGATGGAGAACGGGGTGCTGACGTTGCAGGGGAGCCGCAACGAGGAGAAGGAGGAAGAGCGCAAGAACTACAAACGCGTCGAGCGGGTGCGCGGGACCTTCTACCGCCGCTTCACCCTGCCCGACACCGCCGACTCCGAGCGCATCGCCGCACGCGTGCAAAACGGGGTGCTGGAGGTGACCATTCCGAAGCAGGAGCCCGCGCGCCCGCGCAAGATCGCCGTGGAGGCGTGATGCCCCGCGCGGGTAATACGACCGCCCGCGGCCCCGGCCGGGATTCACGGCCGGGACCGCGGGCCGCTTTGTGATCGCCGCCGATGGAATTCAAGGACTATTACCGGACCCTCGGTCTCGAACGCGACGCCTCGCAGGAGGACGTCAAGCGGGCCTACCGGCGTCTGGCGCGCAAGTTCCACCCGGACGTCAGCAAGGAACCGGACGCCGAGGAACGCTTCAAGGAGGTCAACGAGGCCTATGAGGTCCTCAAGGACCCGGAGAAGCGCGCGGCCTACGACCGCCTCGGCAGCGAATGGAAGACCGGGCAGGAGTTTCGGCCGCCGCCGGACTGGGACGCCGGCTTCGAGTTTCGCGGCGGCGGCTTCACCGACGCCGGCGCGGGCGGCTTCAGCGACTTCTTCGAGGCCCTGTTCGGGGCGCGCGGGCCGTTTGCGGGCGCCCATGGCGCGCGCGGGCGGGGGTTCCAGGGCGAGGACCACCACGCCAAGATCCTGATCGGGCTCGAGGACGCCTACCATGGGACGACGCGCCAGATCCAGCTCGAGGTGCCGGCGGTCGACGCCCACGGACGCCTCGTACGCAAGACCCGCACGCTGCAGGTGCGCATCCCCAAGGGCGTGACCGAAGGCCAGCAGATCCGGCTCGCGGGTCAGGGCGGACCCGGCGCCGGCGGCGGACCGGCCGGGGACCTGTATCTCGAGATCGCCTTCCGCCCGCACCCGCAGTTCGAGGCGCACGGGCGCGACATCCACGTGACCCTCCCGATCACGCCCTGGGAGGCCGCCCTCGGCGCCCGCGTCCAGGCCCCCACGCTCGGCGGCCCGGTGGACCTGCAGATCCCGCCCGGCTCGCAGTCCGGCCGCAAGCTGCGGCTCAAGGGGCGGGGACTGCCCGGACGCACGCCCGGGGACCAGTACGTCACCCTGCAGATCGTCACACCGCCGGCGGACACGGAGCCGGCACGGCGGATCTACGAACAGATGGCGCGCACCTTTCGCTTCGACCCGCGCGCCCGGCAGGGAGGATGAACGATGCCGCGAGGCGATCCGGTGACGCTGCCGACGCTGGTACTGGACGAGGAGTCCACGGTGGGGCTCGGCGAACTGTGCCGCGCCGCGCACATCTCCGCGGAGCGGCTCATGGCGATGGTGGCCGAGGGGCTCGTCGAGCCCCTCGGCAAGGGCCCGCCCGCCGAGTGGCGCTTCGCGGCGGTCGCCGTCACCCGCATCCGCACCGCGCTGCGCCTGCAGCGCGATCTCGAGGTCAATCTCGCCGGCGCGGCGCTGGCGCTCGACCTGCTCGACGAGGTGCGGCGCCTGCGCGCGCAGGTGCGCACGCTGGAACACCGTCTGCGCTGCGGATCGGACTGAATCGTCCGCCGCCGGCCCGTCCCGGAACCCCCCGCGCGCGCGCCGGTCCGTATAATGACCCGCCCGCGGATCGGACACCCCGTGTCCGATCCGTCGGAGCCGCGCACGGACACGCGCCGGGCGCGGCGAAGTCGGGAAGGGCCGCAGGGCCCCTCGCCCCCTCAATAGCGGCGGGGCGATAAGCCCCGCCCGCGGATCGGACACCCCGTGTCCGATCCGTCGGAGCCGCGCACGGACACGCGCCGGGCGCGGCGAAGTCGGGAAGGGCCGCAGGGCCCCTCGCCCCCTCAATAGCGGCGGGGCGATAAGCCCCGCCCGCGGATCGGACACCCCGTGTCCGATCCGTCGGAGCCGCGCACGGACACGCGCCGGGCGCGGCGAAGTTGGGAAGGGCCGGAACGGCCCTTCCCAACCACTAAAAAGGAGCTTACATGTGACCGCATCCGCCCCGCGCGGCACCGTACGCGCCGCACGTCTCGCAGCGTGGCTGTTGTGCGCGCTGCTCCCGGCGCAGGCCGCGCTGGCCTCGATCCCGCCGATCGTCGACGGACGGCCGCTGCCCTCGCTCGCACCGATGCTCGAACGCGTGACCCCCTCCGTGGTCAACGTCACCGCGCTGGGTCACGTGCAGGTACAGAACCCGCTCCTGCTCGACCCGTTCTTCCGCCGCTTCTTCAACCTGCCCCGGCTCCCGCAGGAGGAGCAGCGCCAGGACATCGGCTCGGGCGTCATCGTCGACGCCGGCCGCGGCTACATTCTCACCAACAACCACGTCATCGCGGGCGCCGACCGGATCGTGGTCACACTGCGCGACGGGCGCCGGCTGCCGGCGCGTCTCGTCGGCACCGACCGCGCCTCGGACATCGCCGTGATCCAGGTGCACGCAACGGGGCTGCGCGCCATCCGGCTCGGCGACTCCAACCGCCTGCGCGTGGGCGACTTCGTCGTCGCCATCGGCAATCCCTTCGGGCTCGGCCAGACGGTGACCTCCGGGATCGTCAGCGCGCTGGGGCGCAGCGGGCTGGGACTGGGGGGCTACGAGGACTTCATCCAGACCGACGCCTCCATCAATCCGGGCAACTCCGGCGGGGCACTCGTCGATCTGGCCGGCCGGCTGGTCGGCATCAACACCGCCATCCTCAGCCCGCAGGGCGGCAACATCGGCATCGGCTTCGCCATCCCCATCAACATGGCGCGCGAGGTCATGGAGCAGCTCATCCGCTACGGGCGCGTGCGCCGCGGGGTGCTGGGGATCACCGTCCAGAACCTCACGCCGCGGCTGGCCCGCGCCTTCGGCGTGCGCGGCGACCACGGCGCGGTCATCACCCAGGTCGTGCCCGGTTCGCCGGCCGCGCGCGCCGGGCTGCGCGTCGGCGACGTGGTGATCGGCGTGGACGGCAGCCCGGTGCGGCGCACGCGTGACCTGCGCAACGCCGTCGGCCTGCTCCCGGTGGGCCGCCATGTGCGCCTGACCGTGCTGCGCGGCGGCCGCGAGCGGACCGTCGAGGCGGTGATGGCGGCGCCGTCGCATCGCACCATCGAAGGGCGCCGCATCGACCCGCGGCTCGCCGGCGCCCGGTTCGCGGACGTCCCGCCCGACCCCATCGGCGGCGGCCCGCGCGGGGTGCGTGTCGTGCGCGTCGCCCCGGGCAGCCCCGCCTGGGAGGCCGGCCTGCGCGACGGGGACGTGATCCTGGCGCTCAATCACCACACCCTGGCCGGGGTCGGCGACCTGAGCGCCGCCGTTGGCCGCAACCCGCGCGCCCTGGTGCTCAACCTGCGCCGCGGCGACGCCTCGCTCTATCTCGTCATCGAGTAGGCGCTGCGGTGGGCGCGGCGGCGTCTTGGTTTTGGGCCCCGCCGCCGGTATAGTGCCGGGCACGACCGCCGGCCCCCGCCGTAGCCCGCGCGGCCGTGGGGGATCTCCCATCGCGACGGAACCCGGACGCTGCCTCATGGGCCGACACACCGCACTGCACTCCCGCCACCTGGATGCCGGCGCGCGCATGGTCGACTTCGGGGGCTGGGACATGCCCCTGCACTACGGGTCCCAGATCGAGGAGCACCACCGCGTACGCCGCGACGCCGGCATGTTCGACGTCTCCCACATGGCGGTGCTGGACCTGGACGGCGAAGGCACCCGGGCCCTGCTGCGCCGGCTGCTCGCCAACGACGTCGCGCGGCTGAGCACGCCCGGCAAGGCGCTCTACAGCTGCATGCTCAACGAGCACGGCGGGGTGATCGACGACCTCATCGTCTATTTCCTCGGCGACGGCCGCTACCGCATGGTGGTCAACGCCGCCACGCGCGACAAGGACCGCGCCTGGATCGAACGCCAGGCGAGCGGATTCGACACGACCGTGCGCGAACGCACCGACACGGCGATGATCGCCGTGCAGGGACCGCAGGCGCGCGCGCGGGTCCTCCCGCTCCTGCCCGCGGCGTTGCGCGAGAGTGCGGGGGCGCTGGCGCCGTTTCACGGTGTCGGGGCCGGCGACTGGTTCGTGGCGCGCACCGGCTACACCGGCGAGGACGGCTTCGAGGTGATCCTGCCCGCCGACGCGGCGCCGGCCTTCTGGGACGCACTGCGCGCGGCCGGCGTGACCCCGTGCGGCCTCGGCGCGCGCGACACCCTGCGGCTCGAGGCGGGCCTGAACCTCTACGGCGCCGACATGGACGAGTCGACCACCCCGCTCGAGTCGGGACTGGCCTGGACCGTGGCCTGGGATCCGCCGGAGCGGGCCTTCATCGGCCGCGCCGCGCTCGAGGCGCAGCGCGGGACCGACCACGCCCGCCTGGTCGGTCTGGTCCTGCAGGGCAAGGGGGTGTTGCGCAACCACCAGAAGGTCCGGGTGGGCGGCGTCGCGGCCGGCGAGGTGACCAGCGGCGGATTCGCCCCGACGCTCGGGCGCGCCGTCGCGCTCGCGCGCCTCGCGCAGACCGGGGACGGCTCGTGCGAGGTCGAGATTCGTGGCAAACTGGTGCCCGCGCGGGTGGTGAAACCGCCGTTCGTACGCCACGGACGCCCGTGCGTGGCGGCAGAGTGAACACCCAACCCGACGGGGCGGCACGATGAGCGAGATTCCCCAGGACCTCAAGTACACCAAGACCCACGAATGGGTGCGCCTGAACGACGACGGCACCGTCACGGTGGGCATCACCGACCACGCCCAGGACCAGATGGGCGACATGGTCTACGTGGAGGTCCCGGAGGCGGGGCGCACGCTGCAGGCGGGCGAGGCGTGCGCCGTGGTCGAATCGGTCAAGTCCGCCTCCGACGTCTATGCCCCGGTCTCGGGTGAAACGGTCGAAGGCAACGCGGCCCTCGCCGATCACCCCGAGCAGGTCAACCAGGAGCCCTACGGCGCCGGCTGGCTGTTGCGCATCCGCCCCGCCGCGGGCGCCGCCCTCGATCACCTGATGGACGCGGCGGGCTACGGCGCATTCCTCGCCGACGAGGAACACTGAGGCCGCGCGCCGCCGGCATCGCCGATGCCCTTCATCCCCCACACCGACGACGATGTCCGCGAGATGCTGCGTGCCATCGGCGCCGCCCGCATCGAGGACCTGTTCGACGAGATCCCGCAGCCGTTGCGCTGCCGCCCGCTCGCGGGCGTCCCGGAGGGGCTCGACGAGGCGGCGGTCACCCGCATCCTCGCCGAGCGCGCCGAACGCGACGGGCGCCCGGCGTGCTTCGCCGGCGCCGGCGCCTACGATCATCACATCCCCGCCGCGGTATGGGAGCTGACCACGCGCGGGGAATTCTACAGCGCCTACACACCCTATCAGGCCGAGGCCTCCCAGGGGACGCTGCAGGTCCTCTACGAATACCAGACGATGATGGCCCGCCTCCTGGCGATGGACGTCTCCAACGCCTCGCTCTATGACGGGGCCTCGGCCCTCGCAGAAGCGGTGCTGATGGCGGTGCGCAGCAACCGCAAGGTGCGCTCCGGACGCGTTCTCCTGCCGCGGACCGTGCACCCGACCTACCGCGCGGTGGTGCGCACGCTGGTCGGCCGCCAGGGCATCGAGCTGATCGAGATCCCCTACGACCCCGCGCGCGGCGACACGCCGCCCGCCGCCCTCGACGCGCACGCGGGCGACGCCCCCGCCGCGATCGTCGTTCCGCAGCCCAATTTCTTCGGCGTGCTCGAGGACGCCGACGCCCTGACGGACTGGGCCCACGCCCGCGACGCCCTGGCCGTCGCCGTGGTCAACCCGCTCGCCGCGACGGTGATCGCCCCCCCGGGGCACTGGGGTCGGGACGGCGCCGACCTCGCCTGCGGCGAGGGCCAGCCGCTCGGCGTGCCGCTGTCCTCCGGCGGGCCCTACTTCGGCTTCCTGTGCTGCCGGCAGCAATACGTGCGCCAGCTCCCCGGGCGGCTGGTCGGACGCACGCTGGACCTCGAAGGGCGTCCCGGCTTCACCCTGACCCTGCAGGCGCGCGAGCAGCACATCCGCCGCTCCAAGGCGACCTCCAACATCTGCACCAATCAGGGTCTGGCGGTGACCGCGGCCACGATCCACATGGCCCTGCTCGGCGCCGAGGGCCTCGAGCGCACGGCGGCCCGCTGCCACCGCAACACCCGGACCCTGGTCGACCGCCTGTGCGCCGTGCCGGGCGTGGAGCGCATCTTCGCCGGCGCCGCCTTCCACGAGGCGGCGTTGCGGCTGCCGGTACCGGCGGCGGACGTGCTGCGGGCGCTCGCGGCGCAGGACATCGTCGGCGGCTACGACCTGTCCGGGGACTACCCGGAGCTCGGCCACGCGCTGCTCGTATGCGCCACCGAACAGCGCACCGACGCGGAGATCGACGCCTACGCGCGGCATCTCGGCCGCATCCTGTCCAAGCAGGGCGCACCGCCCTGCCCGGTGCGGCCCAAGATCTGAGGAGGAACGCCATGGCCACCGTCACTCTGAAGGGCAATCCGATCCACACCAACGGCGAGCTGCCGGCGGTGGGGACGCCGGCGCCGGACTTCCGGCTCACCGACGTCGAACTCAACGACCGCACGCTGAGCGACTACGCCGGCAAGAAGCTGTTGCTCAACATCGTGCCGAGCCTCGACACACCGGTGTGCGCTGTCTCCACGCGCAAGTTCAACGAGGCCGCCAAGGGGCGCGACGACGTGGTGGTGCTGATCGTATCGGCCGATCTGCCCTTCGCCCAAAATCGGTTCTGCACCGGCGAGCACCTCGACAACGTCGTGCCCCTGTCGCTGATGCGCGGGCGCACCTTCGCCAAGGACTACGGGGTGCTGATCACCGACGGCCCGCTGGCGGGGATCACGGCGCGGGCGGTGGTGGTGATCGGCGCCGACGGCAAGGTCCGCTATACGGAGCTGGTCCCCGAGATCGGGCAGGAACCGGACTACGAGCGCGCGCTCGCCGCGCTCTGACCCCGACCGTACGGTGCGGGTCCCGCGCGTCCACCTCGCGCAGCCGCTGGCGCCGGGTGTGGAGGTCGCGCTCGATGCCGCCGCGGCGCGACACCTCACGCGGGTCCTGCGCCTGCGCCCGGGCGGCGCGCTGGCGCTGTTCAACGGCGACGGGTGCGAATACCGCGCGCGGCTCCTCGATGCGGCGCGTGTGCGCGTCGAATCCGCCGACCGTCCGCGCACCGAATCCCCGTTGAAGATCACCCTCGCGCAGGGCATCGCGCGCGGCACGCGCATGGACTACATCGTCCAGAAGGCGGTCGAACTCGGCGTCCACGCGCTCGCACCGCTGGCGACGGAGCGCAGCGTCGTGCGCCTGGACGCGACGCGCGGTGCGGCGCGCCTGGCGCATTGGCGCGCCGTTGCCGTCAGCGCCTGCGAGCAGTCCGGACGGGTGCGCGTCCCCGAGATCGGCGCGCCGCAGACGCTCGCGCAGTGGCTCGACACGGCGCCCGCGGGGCTGCGCTGGCTGCTGGACCCGCAGGCCGCGGAGGGACCGGCGGCGGGAGAGGCCCCGGCCGGGGACGGCGTCGTGCTGCTCATCGGTCCGGAAGGGGGGCTGAGCCCCGCGGAGATCGAATGCGCACGCGGGGCGGGCTTTCGCGGCATACGCCTGGGCCCGCGCGTGTTGCGCACGGAGACCGCGACGGTGGCGGCGCTCACGACCCTGCAGTTGCAGTGGGGCGATCTGGCGACCGGGGGCTGAGCGCCACCGTCGCGCTCAGGCGATGACGTTGCGCAGCATGCCCTCGAGCGTGTCCAGCGACGGGATGTGGGCGGTCTCGCCGAGCACGTCCACCGTGCTGCGTACGGCCGCGTGGGCCGGTCCGGAATCGTCCAGCGTGCGGATGCCGTCGCGCCCGACCTGCACCAGGTGCGGCAGGTCGCGGATCACGAGGGCGTAGAACGGCGGATCCAGCCAGCCGGAGAGGGCGTTGATCACGGCCACACGCGCGCGCGCGCCGGCCGGCGGCACCGGACCGCCGCACACGGCCTCGAAGGAGAGCGTCGGCACCCGGCGCTCGCGCCACTGGAACAGACCCAGCATCCAGTCGGGGGCCCGCGGCAGCGGCTCCGGGTCGGTATAGGGGACGATCTCGGCGACGGCGGCGTTGGGCAGCAGGAGCTGCCCGTCGACGATCGGCAGCAGCAGGCTGCGTACCCGCACCTCGGCGGTGGCGGTTGCGGTTGCACTCTGGCTCATCTCGAAGCTCCTCGGTCCTGGGTTCCTCGTCCGGCCCGCGCCGGCCCGTTCAAGCCTTCTTTACGACGCCGCATCGACGTCGTTTCCGCCCCCTGCAACCGGGGCGGGCGGTCACAGCGCCGCCGACGCCCCGGGTGCCGCGAGGGTGCGCACCAGTTGCTCGGCCAGGCTCTCGGGCGGACCGCTGAGGCTCACCACCCCCGCGCGGCGCGCGTGATCCGGCATGCTGCTGATGACCGCACTCGCGGCGTCCTGGGCCCATACGGTTCCGCCCTCCGCGGCGATCGCGCGGGCGCCCTCGATCCCATCGTCGCCCATGCCGCTGAAGACGATCGCACCGGCGAGGGCGCCGTAGCAGCGCGCGACCTCGCCCATCACATCGTCGATCGACGGGCTGTAGATTCCGCGCTCCACCCGCGGCTCCAGGCGCACGGCCCCGGATCGGTCGAGGCGCAGCGACTGGTCGAGCGGCGCGAGCAGGACCTCGCCGTGGCGCAGGCGGGCCCCGGCGCGGGCACAGCCCACGCGCAGGGCGGTCTCGCGATCGAGCTGGCTCGCCAGCAGCCGGTCGAAGCCCTCGCCGATGTGCTGCGCGAGGATGAACGCGACCGGCAGATCCCCCGGCAGGCGATGAAGGAAGGCGCGCACCGCCTGGGGTCCGCCGAGAGAGGCGCCGAGCACCCACACGCGCCGTGCCCGGTCCCCGCCCGCCGCGGCCGGCGCGTCCGCCCGCGCCTCCCGCGCGGGCGCTTCGACCGCCGGCCCGGAACCGCCCGACGCGGGTGCGCGCCGCTCGAGTGTGCGCCCCCCCGGCACCGGATCCATGGGCGCCGGGGCCGCGTCCTCTGCCGGGGCGCGGTCCTGCGCGTCCGTCCCGACCCGGTCCGCGTCCGCGCCGCGCCCGGCCGGGTCCCCATCGCGCGGCGCCGCGGCGCGCGGCTCGCCCGCGGGTGCGGCCGGCGCCCCGGACAACGACAGGCGCGGCGGGCGCGTGCCGCTCAGGAGGCGGAACTTGCGGGTCAGTCGCGGGCCGAGATCGGCCTGGCCGGCGGCGCCGGCATCGTTGAACAGGACCGGGACCCTGCTGTGTTCGAGCAGCGGCAGCAGCGCTCCGGGGTCGGCGAGGCTCTCGTCGTCGAGGTCGACCAGGAGCAGGTCGATCTCCGGCAGCGCGAGCACCTGCGCGATCGCCTCCGCATCCGCGGCGGCGACCGCCGCAAGCTGAAAGCCCTGGCGCTCGAGCTGCCGCCCTACGGCCTCGCGGCGTGGTCCGGATTGCGCAAGGACCGCGACCCGCAGCGGAGTCCGCTCATCGCCCGCCATGCCCGGCACGCTCGTCGAGCAGCGCGTGGATGTTCTCGAGCAACTCGCCCTCCTGGTACGGTTTGCCGAGATATCGGTTCACGCCGATCCGCATGGCGTGTTCGCGGTGCTTCTCGCCGGTGCGCGAGGTGATCATGATGATGGGGATGTCGCGCAGCCGCTCCTCGTTGCGCATGTGCGTGGCCAGCTCGAAACCGTCCATGCGCGGCATCTCGATGTCGAGCAGCATGACATCCGGGATATGCTCCTGGAGCAGGGCGACGGCGTCTACACCGTCCTTCGCCGTGATCACGTCCATGTCGTGGCGCTCCAGGAGCCGCGTGGTGACCTTGCGCACCGTGATCGAGTCGTCGACCACCATGACGGTGACGCGCCCGCTCGACTCCGCCTCCGGCTCCGGCTCCTCCTCGGCCGGGGCCGCCCCGTGCACCGCAGCCGACAGGCGCAGCAGGGTGCCGGCGTCGACGATCAGGACCACGCGCCCGTCGCCGAGGATGGTGGCCCCGGAGATGCCGCGCACGGTGCTGAGCTGCGGCCCCACTGACTTGACGACGATCTCGCGGCTGCCGACCAGCCCGTCGACGAGGACCGCGCTCTGGTGATCGCCGCTGCGCACCAGCAGCACCGGCACCTTGCGGTCGGCCTGTACCGGCGGGGCCGCGAGCCCGAGCAGCGCGCCCATGTGGATCAACCGGTAGCGCTGGCCGGCGTAGTCCACGGCGGGATCCTCATCGCCGAGGCAGCGCGAGATCTCGTCGTAACCCAGGCGCACGATGCCCTCCACGCTGGAGAGCGGGATCGCATAGACCTCGTCGCTCACGTTGACCAGCAGCGCCTGGGTGACCGCCAGAGTGAACGGGAGGCGCACCGTGAAGGTCATGCCGCGCCCCGCGCGAGAGTCGATCTCGAGCTGCCCGCCGAGCTGCTTGATCTCGCTGTTGACGACGTCCATGCCCACGCCGCGGCCCGATATCTGGGTGAGCGTACGTGCGGTGCTGAAACCCGACTCGAGGATGAACTGCATGACGTCGTGATCGCTGACCTCGGCGTCGGCGGCGAGCAGCCCGCGTTCGATGGCCTTCGCGCGGATCGCATCGAGATCGATGCCGGCGCCGTCGTCCGACACCCGGATGACGACCTCGGAGCCCTCGCGCCCGAGACTGAGCAGCACCGTCCCGGCCTCCGCCTTGCCGGCGGCGCGGCGCACCTCCGGCGTCTCGATGCCGTGGGAGATGGCGTTGCGCAGCATGTGTTCGAGCGGAGCGACGAGGCGGTCGAGCACGGTGCGGTCCATCTCGCCCTCGGCCCCCTGCACCTTGAGTTCGGCGCGCTTGCCGAGCGTCGTGCAGGTCTGGCGCACGATGCGCCGCAGGCGCGGCACCAGCCCCGCGAAGGGCACCATGCGGGTGCGCATGAGGCCTTCCTGGAGATCCGTGTTCACGCGCGACTGCTGCAGCAGCAGGGTCTCGGATTCGCGCGCCAGATGGTCGAGCAGCCCCTGGATGCTGACGAGGTCGTTGACGCTCTCGGCGAGACCGCGCGAGAGCTGCTGCACCTGCGAATAGCGGTCCAGCTCCAGCGGATCGAAGTCCGCCCGGGCCTCCACTTCGACCTCGTGACGGTAGAGGATCTGCGCCTCGGTCTCGATCTCGAGCCGGCGCAACTGCTCGCGCAGGCGCTCCACCGTCTGATCGAACTCCACCAGGTTGAAACGGATCGCGGCGGTCTGCTGCTCCATGCGCGAGCGGTAGATGCTCACCTCGCCGGCGTAGTTCACCAGGTTGTCGAGGAGGTCCGCCCGCACGCGCACGTTCTCGGACTGCACGCGGGGCGCCGAACGGCGTTCCACCCGCATGGCGGCACGGGCCGGCGTCTGCGAAAGATCCGCCGCCGTCTGCGCATCCAGCGCGGGATCCTCGAGGTCCGTCTCCACCTCCGCCGCAACGGCCACCCCGGCCGGGGCGGCCGGCGCTGCATCGGCCTCCGTCCCGAGCGGCGCGGGTTCCGTAGCCGGATCCGGTGCCGCCGCCTCCCCGGACACCGGCGCACTGCGACCGCTGCGGGCCGCCTCCAGGTCGGCGACGAGGTCCGGGGCGGGTTCCGGGGCGGCGCCCGCACGCACGGATTCCTGCATCGCATGGAGCTGGTCGACGGTCGCGTGCAGGGTCTGGAACAGGTCCCAGGACGCCTCCACGTGGCCGTCGACCACGGCGCTGAGCAGCGACTCCATGGCGTGACTGAGGTCGGCGATCGCCGCGATGTCGGCCATGCGCGCCCCGCCCTTCAGGGTATGCAGCGCACGCTGCAGTTCGGTGACGCGACGCACCTCCTCGGGGTGCCGCTCCCAGGCCTGCAGGATGTCGTCGGCCGCATCGAGGAGCTCCTCCGCCTCCTCGAGGAAGATCTCCACCAGCTCCCCGGCCAGTTCGTCGCCCGTTCCGGCGGCGGGTACGGACGCCGGTTCCGGTTCCGGTTCCGGCTCGGGCGCCGGGGCCGCGCGGGCGGGCGCCGCCTCGGAGTTCGCCGGGGGCGGCGCGGCGTCACCGGCCGGTTCGACCGCGGGTCGCTGCGCCGCGAACGGTTCCGGCCAGCGACCTCCGCGCGCCCGATGCTCCTCGGCGAGGCGCGCGATGCGTTCGAGCAGGGGTCCGGCGTCCGGGGCCTCACCGCCGGGCGCGGCCAACGCCGCGAGTTGCGCGCGCACCGTGGCGGCACCCTCGGCGATCAGCGGAACCAGCCCCTGCGCCCCGCCCGCCTCGGCGGCCGCCGGCAGACGCAACAGCCGCTCCAGGGCCTCGGCGACGCCCGCGATCTCCGGGACTCCCGCCATGTAAGCGCTGCCGTGCAGCGTGTGAAACGCGCGGACCAACTCCTCGGTGACGTGGCACGAGCCGTCCGCCTCGTCGCAGGACTCGACGAATGCCTCGACGGTCGCGAGATGGTCCTGCACCTCCTGCGAGAAGGTCTCGTAGAGGACCGGATCCGCGAACCGCCCCGCGGGTCCCGCCTCCGCGGAGGCATCGGGCGACTCTGATTCGGACTCCGTTCGCGTGCGCGCCTCTTCCGCCTCCCCGGCCACCGGGTCCGCTTCGAACTCCGCCGCCGGTTCCGCCGCCGGCTGCGCCTCCGCGGCCGCTTCCGGTTCCGGTTGCGCCGTCTTCGCCACAGGCGCCGCCGCCCCCGCATCCTCTCCGCGCGCCAGCGCCTGCGCGCGCCCCATCAGCGCCGCCACCGCCGCCGCATCACATCCCTCGCCCCCGCGCAACTCCTCGATCAGCCCCGGCAGCAGCTCCACCGCCTCGCCGACCACCCCCACCGCCGCCGCATCCGCCCCTTCCCCCTCCAACACCCGGTTCAGCAACGACTCCAGCGCCCAGGCGAACTCCCCCACCCGCAACGCCCCGCTCAGCCGCCCGCTGCCCTTGAGCGTATGGAACGAGCGCCGGATCGTCCCCAGCGCCTCCCGGTCCTCGCGATCCTGCACCCATCGCGGCACCTGCGTGCGCAGCGACCCCAGCTCCTCTTCCGCCTCCTCGAGAAAGATCGCCAGAATCTCCGGATCCCCGTCCTCCGCCAGCACCGGCGCCAACTCCACCGCCCCGGCCTCCGGCCCCTCCCCCGCCTCCGGTTCCGGCCCCCCGGTCTCCGCCGCCGGCTCCGCTTCCGCCTGCACCTCCGCGGCCACCTCCAGGCCCGGGCCCGCCTCCGCCCCGGTCTCTGCCGCCGGCTCCGGTTCCGCCAGCGCGTCCACTTCCGGCTTCGGTTCCGGTTGCGCCGTCTCCGCCACAGGCGCCGCCGCCCCCGCATCCTCCCCGCGCGCCAGCGCCTGCGCGCGCCCCATCAGCGCCGCCACCGCCGCCGCATCACATCCCTCGCCCCCGCGCAACTCCTCGATCAGCCCCGGCAGCAGCTCCACCGCCTCGCCGACCACCCCCACCGCCGCCGCATCCGCCCCTTCCCCCTCCAACACCCGGTTCAGCAACGACTCCAGCGCCCAGGCGAACTCCCCCACCCGCAACGCCCCGCTCAGCCGCCCGCTGCCCTTGAGCGTATGGAACGAGCGCCGGATCGTCCCCAGCGCCTCCCGGTCCTCGCGATCCTGCACCCATCGCGGCACCTGCGTGCGCAGCGACCCCAGCTCCTCTTCCGCCTCCTCGAGAAAGATCGCCAGAATCTCCGGATCCCCGTCCTCCGCCAGCACCGGCGCCAACTCCACCGCCCCGGCCTCCGGCCCCTCCCCCGCCCCCGGTTCCGCCTGCACCTCCGCGGCCACCTCCAGGCCCGGGTCCGCCGGCGCCGGGGAGAGGACCGCCGCGTCAGTCGGCGTATCCCTGTCCTCCGCCTCCGCCGGCGCATACCCGTGCGGATCGGACGCGTCGCCGGACGCGGCCCGCTCCCCGAGGTGGGGGCCCGCGTCGACTTCCGGCGGCGCCGTCTCCGCGGCCGGCGCGGAGAGGGGGAAGACATCGGGACCGGCGGCGTCGACCCCGCCGTCGGCAACCGGCTCCCCGCCGCCCGGACCGCCGCTCGGCTCGTCCGGCGAAGATCCGAGGCGGCCGAGGTCCGCATCGACGCGGTCGAGGATCGCCTCGCGGTCGGCGCGGTGCTCGACCACGGCTTCGAGGTAGTACTCGATCCCCGCGATGACGTCGGCCAGGGTGTCCTGCTCGCCACTCGGCGGCGCCTCCGTGCGCCCGGCCAGGGACGTGCCCACGTAGTCGGTCAGCGCCTGCACCGCCTGCGCCGCGCGCGGCAGATTCAGGATCTGGAAGCTCCCCTTGACCTCGGCGAGCCATCGCGGGACCTCGTCGAGGCCCGACGCGCCGGCCGCCGGTGCGCCCAGCCACGCGACCACCGCCTCCTTGATGCGCGCCATGTTCTCCGCCGCCTCGCGCGCCATGGCCAGGACCAGGAGCCGGAATTCCGAGTCGCTGACGCGCCCCGGGTTGACCGCCGGCGCGGTCTCCTCCGCCGCCGGCGCCGCCTCGGTCGCGCCCGCCGCATCCCCGCCCGGCACCCCGACCGCGGAGACTGCGCCGCCCGCGGCCATCTGATCGAGGGAGGCCTCGATCTCGAGGATGGCGCCGGCGATCGCCGTGAACGTCTCCTCGTCGGGATCGCTGTCGCCTTCGGCGATCGCCGCGATGCGCTCGGCCTGTTCCTGCGCCAGACGCCGCTGCGCGCCGAGACTCAGCATCCCGAAGGTATCGGCGGCGCGCCGCAGGATGTCCGGCAGCGGCGCCAGGCCCGCCGGGTTGCGCGGCTCGCTGCGCACGTAGAGGTCCAGGCCGTCCTTGACGGCGGCGAGGTCCTCCTTGACGGCCTCGGCGACGGCGCGCAGCGAATCCACCCCCGGTCCGAGCGCGGCGCCCGCGCCGAACGCCTCGCCGGGGAGCAGCCGCTCCAGATCGAACGCAGTCTTCAGGGCGTTCACGCGTTCGCCGCCGCCTGCGGCGCGGGCGACGTAATAGAGCATGTTGCGCAGCAGATCGGGCGCCAGATCCGCGGCGAGGACCGCCTCGCCCCCGTCGATGAGCTGCTTGAGTCGCCGGTCCACCTGCCCCAGGAGGAGCTTGACCGAGACGCTGGCCTCCAGCGCCTCGTCGCGCAGCGCCTCGACCAGGCCCGCGCTGATCCACCACAGGCGGCGCACCGGCTCGAGCTGGGTGAGCTGATCGAGGTGCTCGATCACCGCGAGGATGCGATCCAGACCCGCCCGCGGGTCGCGTCCCCGGTACCATCCGAGCAGGCCGAGCTGCAGGTCGTGGCGCAGGCGCCGCAACAGCCGCCGCAATTCGCCCGAGTCGCGCGCGAAGGACTCGCGCTCGCGCGGCGGCGGCACCGGCACGGTCAGGTCCGGGGTGAACAGGGCGTTCTCCGAGAGCAGCGACTCGCCGCGCAGGGCGCGCAGGTCGTTGAGCAGCGGCAGCAGGACGACCGGGATGTCGGGATGACCCGCCTGGACGTGGTCGAGATAGTCCGGCAGTTGCAGGATCCCGCGCATGAGGACCTCGTAGGCCTCGTCCTTGCGCTCGATCTCACCATCGATCAGCGCACGCCCCAGGACCTCGAGTTCCTCGGCGAGCAGCGCCGCGCCGTCGACCTCGACCATGTGCAGCGTCCCGCGGGCCTGATGCAGATGGGTCACGCAGAACTGCAGTTGCGAGGCGTCGCTGGGGTTCTCGACGAACGCCTCCAGTGCCAGCCGCGCCTGCCGGATGGTCTCGTCGAGTTCCTTCTTCACCCAGTTCAGGGCGCTGTAGTCCATTCCTTCGCTGCGCGGCATCATGCGCTGGTTCCTTGTCCGTTGTCGGCGGCGCCGTCAAGGCGCCGGTAGGCCAGGGTGTCCGGGAAGGAGATGCGCTCCATCCCGGCGGGACGCCAGGAGAGCAGATCCCCCGGCGCAAGCACCAGCCCGCCGCCCGGGCGCAGGCGTGCGGCCAGGCGTTCCACCAGGTCCATGCGCCGCCCCCGATCGAGGTAGATGAGCACGTTCTGGCACAGGATCAGGTCCATCTTCGGCAGCGGCGAGGCGTCGAGATCGAGCACGTTCATGTGCGCGAAACAGACCCGACGGCGCAGCGCCCCGCAGACCCGTGCGCTGTGGTCGTCCTGACGCTCGAAATAGCGCGCGCGCAGGCTCGGGGGTACGTCCTTGAGCCGCTCCGGCCCGTAGACCCCGCGCCGGCCGACGTTGAGCGCCGCGTAGCTGATGTCCATCGCGGTCACGCCGAAGTAGTACTCGCCGCCCAGCCCGGAGAGGTGCTCGTCGATCATCATCGCCAGACTGTAGGGCTCCTCGCCGGTGGCGCAGCCGATGCTGAGCGCATTGTAGGCGCGCGGTCCCGGGCCCGGATTCTCCCCGTAGGGAAGAAAGTGCGCCCGGATCATCCGGAAACTCGGCGGATGGCGGAAGAAGCGCGTCTCGTGGACGGTCAGCCGGTCGAGCAGCACCGCCCACTCGATCGCCCCCTCGCGGCCGGCCTGCACGAAATCGAAGTACTCCTGAAAGTCCTCACAGCCGATCTCCCGCATGCGCAGTGCGATGCTCGTCGCCAGGAACGACTTGCGCTCCGGAGGCACGACGATTCCGGTGCGCTGCTCGAGTATGCGCGCCCACTGTTCGAACTGCCCCGCGGGCATGGCGGGCAGCGAACCGCGGCGTGGCGATTCCCCGAACTGCACGTTTTCACTCGCCGCCATCACCGATCGGCACCTGGGGCTTACCCGGGAAGCTTGAAGCCGGCGACGGACTTGCGCAGCTCGTTGGCCAAGTCCGCCAGGTTGCCGATCGAGGTCGCGGTTTCGTTCGTACCCGTGGCCGTCTGGGTGGTGATATCCAGGATCGAGTTCATCGTATCGGAAATGTTCACCGAAGCCTGGGCCTGCTGGCGCGCCGCATCGGAGATGTTCTGGATGAGGTCGGCGAGCTGGTCCGACACGCTCTCGATCTCGGCCAGTGCCTCGCCCGCGCTCTCGGCGAGCTTGGCGCCGCTGACCACCCCGGAGGTGCTCTCCTCCATCGAGATGACCGCCTCGTTGGTGTCGGTCTGAATGGTCTTGACCAGCGCCTCGATCTGCTTGGTGGCGTTGCCGGAGCGCTCGGCGAGGCGCTGCACCTCGTCGGCGACGACCGCGAAACCGCGCCCGGCCTCGCCCGCCATGGCCGCCTGGATCGCGGCGTTGAGCGCGAGGATGTTGGTCTGGTCGGCGATGTCGTTGATCAGCTCGACGATGTCGCCGATCTCCTGGGAACTCTCGCCCAGACGCTTGATCCGCTTCGAGGTCTCCTGGATCTGCTCGCGGATGGTGTCCATGCCCTGGATGGTGCGGCGCACCGCCTCGGCGCCGGTGTGCGCGATGCGCACCGAGTGCTGGGCCACCTCGGCCGACTCGGCGGCGTTGCGCGAGACGTGTTCGATCGATGCGGTCATCTCGTTGACCGCCGAGCTCGCCGCCGTGATCTGCTGTGCCTGGCGGTCGCTGGCCTCGGCGAGGTGCATCGCCGTCGCCTGGGTCTCCTGCGCCGCCGAGGACACCTGGACGGTGGTCTCGTTGATGGTGCCGACGAGGTTGCGCAGGGCGTCCACGGCGTAGTTGATCGAGTCGGCGATCGCCCCGGTCATGTCCTCGGTGACCGTGGCGTGCACCGTCAGGTCGCCGTCGGCCAGGGTGCCCAGTTCGTCGAGCAGGCGCAGGATGGCCTGCTGGTTACGCTCGTTCTGGGCCGCCTCCTGCTGATACTGGCGCTCGGCGGACTTCTTCAGCTCCCAGCCGAGGATACCGAGCATGATCAGCGCGACGCCGCCGAGTTCGAAGGGCAGCTGGCTGGAGATCAACCGCTTCTTCGGCGCCAGGTCGTAGGCGGCGGCGACGTCGTCGGCAGACTTCGACAGGCGCGTGGACAGCGCGGCCACGCGCGCGGCGGCGTCGCGGATCCGGAACAGCTCCGAGGTCCGGGCCAGTGCGCCGGAGAGTTCCTGATCGAGGCCGTTAAAATACTTGACCGCGGCGACCAGATCGGCGCGCGCCTGGGGATCCGTGAGCGGTTTGATCCTCAGCCCCGGGTCACCGTTGAGCAGCGCCTGCTGGACGCGGCTGAAGCGGGTGATGTCGCGCCCGAAGGCGTCGGCGGCGAGGGCACCGGTCTGCCCGCCCTGGAAGATCTTGCGCAGGGTGTTCTGGATCCGCTCGAGCAGCGCCGTCTGGCGCGTCACCGCGACCACGACCCGCTCCGGCGCCTTGAGCGCCAACATCCGGTCGACGATCTGCTCGTAGCGCGCGGAGATCTTCGGGATGGTCTCGTCGACCTGCTTGAGGGACTGGTCGACGGAGGTCACCGTGATCCCGCCGGCGAGGATGGTGGCGACGTTTCCGCGCACCGTCACCCAGTTCGTGGACAGCGAGTCCAGCGCCGGACGCACGCTCGCCGGCGCCGGCGGCATGCCGGTGTCCGGGTCGCCGTTGCGCAGGCGGTCGAGGTTCTCCTGAAACCGGTCGCGGTCCCGGCGCAACTGCGCCATGGCGTCGGCCTTGCCGTTGGCCGCCTCCAGCGACTCGATCGCCAGGCCCTGGGCCAGGATGCGCTCCTGGTTCACCCGCCCGACGGCCAGCTTGTCGAGGCCGTTCTGGCGGATCGTGTACAGGATCGACGCCACCATGGCGACGAACAGGATGACCACCAGGGCGATCAGAGAGGTCAGGGACCGGTTGGCGCCCAACCCTCCGAGATAGCCGCCGCTTCGTGCCTTCATCGTTGCTCTCCTTTAAACAAACAATGTGTTGAAAAAGTCCGGGACGGACTTTTTCAACTCGCCGGACTCAGACCGCCACCTGCATGAACCGCGGGGTCCGGGCGAGCGCATAGAGGCTGAAGACGGCCCAGTGCTCCCCCCCCTTGCGGTATGCGTAACTCACGTAGGGGCGCACCGCCTCGTCCAGTTCCGGCAGCTCGGACGTGCGCTCCTCCTCGAGGAAGTGGCGGATCCCCAGGACCTCGTCCACCAGCAGTCCGGCCAACACCCCTTCGTGGTGTACCACGAGTACCCGGGCGGTCCGCTCCTGCGACGCATGGCCGCGCCCCAGGTAGCCCTGCAGGTCCATGATCGGCAACAGATTTCCGCGCACGTTGGCGATCCCCTTGACCCAGGACTTGGCCAGCGGCACCCGCGAGAGCGCCGGGTGGGTGAGGATCTCGGCGACCTCGTCGAGCGGCGCCACGAGGGTGGCGGCCCCGATACGGAAGCCGATGCCGTTCCAGACCCCCTTGACCTCGGTCTGACGCGGGAGTCCCGCGGCGTTCGCCCGACTGCGCCGCTCGATCTCGAGCAGCAACGCGAAGGGGTCGCCGGGGCAGTGCTCATCCGGGAGCGTTCCCTGCTGCATGATCCTACCCGCCCAGTACGGTCTTGATCTTGCTCACCAGTTCCTTTTCGGTCACCGGCTTGGTGATGTACTCCTTCGCCCCCTGGCGCAGGCCCCACATCTTGTCGGTCTCCTGATCCTTCGTGCTGACGATGATCACGGGGATCGAGGCGGTGTCCGGGTCCTTGCTGAGCTGGCGCGTCGCCTGGAAACCGTTCAACCCGGGCATGACGATATCCATGAGGATCACGTCGGGTTTCTCGGAATGCGCCTTGGCCACGCCGTCCTCGCCGTCGGTGGCGAAGGAGGCCTGATAGCCGTTCTTCTCCAGCATGGTCTTGAGGACATGCACCTCGGTGGGCGAATCGTCTACGATCAACACGTGTGCCATTGATGGGTCTCCTGTTAAGTTCCTGCCCCTGCCCTTGCCCCTGCCCTTGCCCTTGCCCTTGCGCCCGCCCCGGTCACGCCGGTTCGCGAACGACGTAGTCGCGTATCGCCTGCAGCAGCTCCTCGCGGGTGAACGGTTTGGTCAGATACTGTTCCGAACCCACGATGCGCCCGCGGGCGCGATCGAACAGGCCGTCCTTGCTCGAGAGCATGATCACCGGCGTCGACTTGAACGCCTGGTTGTGTTTGATCAGCGCGCAGGTCTGATATCCGTCCAGCCGCGGCATCATGATGTCCACGAAGATGATGTCGGGACGCTCGTCGGCGATCTTGGCCAGCGCCTCGAACCCGTCCGTCGCCGTCACCACCTCGCAACCCTCTTTTTTGAGCAGGGTCTCCGCGGTGCGGCGGATGGTCTTGCTGTCGTCGATCACCATGACCTTCAGTCCCGCAAAGGCGTCCGCGCTCACTTCGCCTCCTGCCACGGTGTGCTCCTGTGTGAGTATGCTCATGCCGCCGCTCCGCTCCCCTGCCCCGCCCGCGTGAGTCCGTCGCGGCGGCCCGCTTCGCCGTACCGGCGGAGTGCGCTACCATGGCGGCTCCGGCCGGGTCACCCTACCGGCCCCTATCGGCGTGGTTTCACCAAACTTTATCCATGGCCTCGAACCCCGGATCCCTGCCGCCCCCCGCCCCGGGGCGCCGCCCGGCCGCGGCGCCGGACCCGGATCCCCGGGCGGGGCGCCACGTGCAGCGTATCGGCCCGCACGGGCGCGGCCTTGAACGCCGCTCCCGCCCTTCGGTCGGAGGCCCCTGAATGGGCCCGCGGCTGGGGGTGGTCATGGATCCGATCGGGTCCATCAAGCCCGCCAAAGACAGCACCCTGGCGATGCTGCTGGCGGCCGCGGCGCGCGGCTGGGCGCTCGAGTACCTCGAACCGGGCGACCTCTACGTGCGCGACGGGCGCACCTTCGGACACGCCCGCCCCCTGCGCGTGCGCGACGACCCCGGGAACTGGTACGAGCTGGGCACACGGCGCACCGTGCCCCTGGCCGATCTCGCGGTCATCCTGATGCGCAAGGATCCGCCGCTCGACCTGGAGTATCTCTACACCACGCAGATCCTCGAACGCGCCGAGCATGAAGGCTGCCTGGTGGTCAACCGCCCGGCGGGCCTGCGCGAGGTGAACGAGAAGCTCTACACGGCCTGGTTTCCCGAGTGCTGCCCGCCCACCCTGATCACCCGGGACGCGGCCGAGGTCCGCGCCTTCCTCGATGAGATGGGCGAGATCGTCGTCAAGCCGCTGCACGCCATGGGCGGCGCGTCGGTGTTCCGCATCCGTCGCGGCGAGCCCAACACGGGCGTGATCCTGGAGACGCTGTTCGATTACGGGCGCCGGTTCGCCGTCGCCCAACGCTTCCTGCCGGAAATCGCGCAGGGGGACAAGCGTATCCTGCTGGTCGACGGCGAACCGGTCCCCTACGCGCTGGCGCGCCTGCCGGCCCCGGGGGAGTTCCGCGGCAACCTCGCCGCCGGCGGTCACGGAGAGGGGGTGGAACTGACCGAGCGCGACCGCTGGATCTGCTCCCGGGTCGGGCCGGCGATGCGCGCGAAGGGAATGCTGTTCGTCGGCCTCGACGTCATCGGCGACTACCTCACCGAGATCAACGTCACCAGCCCGACCTGCATCCGCGAACTCGACGCGCGCTACGGCCTGGACATCGCGGGCGATCTGATCGAGTGCATCGCCGCGCGCCTGCCATGATCGTGCGGCGCACCGGCGCCGCGGCGGCGTGGATCGCCGCGGCCCTGCTCTTTTTCCCGCCGGGTGCGCGCACGGCCACCGTCACCGCGGACATGCCGGTGTTCGGTACCCGGGTCGAGATCACCCTGTACGGCGTGGAGCGCGCGCGCGCCGCGCGCGCGCTCGAGGGCCTGCGCACGCTCTTCGCGCGCATGCACCGGGAATGGCACGCCTGGGAGGAGAGCCCCGTGGTCCGGCTCAACCGCCGCCTCGCCGCCGGCGGCTGGGTGCCCGTGCCACCGGACCTGCGCGCCCTGATCGTCGCCTCCAAGCGTCTCTACCGCGCGAGCGGCGGGCGGTTCAACCCGGCGATCGGCCGCCTCGTCGCCCTGTGGGGCTTCCACCGCCAGGACTGGACCGACGCGCGCCCGCCGCCGCCCGCGGCGGTCCGCGCCCTGCTGGCGCGCCACCCGGGGATGGACGACGTGCGCGTGCGCGGGAACGCGGTGCGCAGCCGCAACCCGGCGGTCGCCCTCGACTTCGGCGCGATCGCCAAGGGCTACGGGCTGGACCGCGCCGTCGCCGTGCTGCGCCGGATGGGCATCCGCAACGCCCTCCTCAACGCCGGCGGTGACCTGCGCGCCATCGGCCGCCACGGCGGGCGGCCGTGGCGTATCGGCATCCGCAACCCCGCCGGGGGCGTGCTCGCCACCCTGGAGGTGGACGGCGACGCGAGCGTGTTCACCTCCGGGGACTACGAGCGCGGCTACACCTACCGCGGCCGCCGCTACCACCACATCCTCGACCCGCGCACGGGCTATCCCGCACGCGGCACGCGCTCGGTGACGGTCCTCTTTCACGGGGATGCGGCGAGCGCCGACGCGGCCGCGACCGCCCTGTTCGTCGCCGGACCGCGCGACTGGTACCGGGTGGCGCGGCGGATGGGCGCCGCGGGCGTACTCCTGATCGCAAGCGACGGCACGATCCACATGAATCCCGCGATGGCACGAAAGGTGCACTTTCTGCAGCGACAGGGGGCAATCGCCCTGAGCGCCCCGCTGGGGCGGCGCGCGCCGGGACCCTGACGCCGGCGTCGGTCCGCCGGCGTGCGCGGCGTCACGCGCCGCCCGCCGCACCGGCCGTATACTGTCGCGGACAGCGAACCGAGGACGTCGCAGCGGACTGCGGACCATGCAGAACCCGGCCACAACGATTCCACCGGGACCCGCCGTCGGCGCGGGCGACCGCCTGGGGCTGACGCTGTTCCTCTCGGTGGCGCTGCATGCGATCGTGATCCTCGGCATCGGGTTCCACGGCGTCCTCGCCCAGGGCCGCGACCCGACCCCGCGGCTGGACGTGATCCTGGTGCAGGGGCATTCGCCGGCGGCACCGAAGCGACCGGACTATCTGGCCCAGGCCAACCAGGACGGGGGCGGCAACGTCGCCCGGCGCGTGCGCCCGCGCCGGCCGATCGCCGGCACCTCGCCGCTGCCGCGCCCGGGCGTGGCGCCGGTGGCGACCGCCCCGGCACCGGCGGCGCCTTCGGCACGCCACCCGCGGCGGGTGTTGACCGCCAGCGCCTCGCCGCGGCAGGTGGACAGCGCCACCGACCGGCCGAAACAGCCGCGCACCACGACGCCCAGCGCCGCCGAGCTGGTCAGCCGCAGCCTGCGCATCGCCAGCCTCACCGCCGAACTCGACCGCTCGTTCGAGGCCTATGCCCGGCGTCCGCGCCAGACCTATATCTCCGCACGCACCCAGGCCTACAAATACGCGAGCTACATGGAGGCCTGGGTGGCCAAGGTCGAGCGCATCGGCAACCTCAACTTCCCCGACGCCGCGGCGCGCCGCGGGCTCACCGGCACCCTGCTGCTCGACGTGGCCCTGCTGCCGGACGGGAGCGTGAAAAAAATCACCCTCCTGCGCTCCTCCGGACACCCCGTGCTCGACCAGGCGGCGATCCGGATCGTGCGTCTGTGCGCGCCCTTCGCGCCGTTCCCCGCGGACATCCGCAAGGACACGGACATCCTGCACATCACCCGCACCTGGCAGTTTCTGCCGGGCAATCAGTTCGCTACCCGCTGACCGGGGCCGCGCGCGGCCCTTGCGGGGGCTGGGCGGCTGCCGGATACTATGCGCATGGTCGGAACCGCGGACCTCACCAATCACTTCCTGATCGCCATGCCGCAGCTCGCGGACCCCAATTTCTCACAGACGGTGACCTACGTCTGCGAGCACAACGGGGAAGGCGCACTCGGCATCGTGATCAACCGGCCGCTCGAGCTGCGGCTGGGGGAGGTTCTCGCGCAGTTGGACCTCAAGACCGAGAGCGACGCGGTCGCGGCGCTGCCCGTCTACCTGGGCGGTCCCGTACAAACCGACCGCGGCTTCGTGCTCCACCGCGGCGGCGGACCCTGGGAGGGGACGCTCGCGGTGGGCGACGGCATCGCGGTGACCTCCTCGCGCGACATCCTGGCCGATATCGCCCGCGGCCACGGGCCCCGGCAGCTCCTCGTGGCGCTCGGCTACGCCGGCTGGGGCGCCGGCCAGCTCGAGCGCGAGATCGCCGAGAACTCCTGGCTCAGCGGCCCGGCCGATCCCGACATTCTGTTCGAGACGCCGGACGAGACGCGCTGGGCCGCCGCCGCGGCGCGTCTGGGGGTGGACCTGAGCCTGCTGCCCGGACAGGCGGGCCACGGATGAGCGGCACCGACCCCGAGGGGGGACGAGCGGCCGCGGACCCCGCCACGCTCCTCGGCTTCGACTTCGGCCGGCGGCGTATCGGCGTCGCCGTGGGCCAGACGCTGACGGGAACCGCGCGCGCGCTGCGCACGGTCGCGGCCCGCGACGGGGAACCGGACTGGGAGGCGGTCTCCGAACTGATCCGTACCTGGCGACCCGATGCGCTGGTGGTCGGGGTCCCGCTCCACCTGGACGGTGCGCCGCAGCCGATGACGGCGGACGCGCAGCGCTTCGCGCGCCGCCTCGAGGGGCGCTACCGCCTGCCGGTGCACCGCGTCGATGAACGCCTGAGCAGCGACGAGGCGCGGCGCGAACTCGCCGCGCACGGCGTCGCCGGCCGCGCGGCGCGCAGCCGGATCGATCCGGTCGCGGCGCGGCTCATCCTCGAGACCTGGTTCAACCGTACCGCAGGCGGTGCCCATGACGCAGACGCTCGACGCTGAAGAGATCGGGACGCTGATCGCCGCCATGGGCGATCGGCTCGAGGCCCTCATCGCCGAGCGCCGCCTCGAACAGCCGGCGATGATCGGCATCCATACCGGCGGGGCGTGGGTGGCACGGCATCTCCACCGCCGCCTGGGACTGGGCGATCCCCTGGGGCTGCTGGACATCTCCTTCTACCGCGACGACTTCACGCGCATCGGCATGAACCCCCAGGTGCGCCCCTCGGAGCTGGCGTTCAACGTCGACGACCGTCACATCCTCCTGGTCGACGACGTGCTGCACACCGGGCGCACCATCCGCGCGGCCCTGAACGAGATCTTCGACTACGGGCGTCCGGCCTCGGTCCTGCTGGCGGTATTGGTGGAACGCAGCGGCCGCGAGCTGCCGATCGAAGCCCAGGTGGTGGGCCGCCACATGGATCTGCGGCGGGGCGAACACGCCAAGCTCAACGGGCCCGAACCGCTCGGCCTCAGCGTGATCCGCAAGGACGCATGAACAGGGCCGATCTGCAGGTCGACGGCGACGGCCGCCTGCGCCATTTCCTCACCGTCGAAGGGCTGCACCGGGACCTGCTGGTCGAGATCCTGGATACCGCAGAGTCGTTCCTCGGGGTCGTCGAACAAAGCGTCAAGAAGGTCCCGCTGCTGCGCGGCAAGACCATCGTCAACCTCTTTTTCGAAGCCAGCACGCGCACGCGCACCACCTTCGAACTCGCGGCCAAGCGCCTCTCGGCGGACGTGCTCAACATCCACGTCGACGCCTCGGCCACGATCAAGGGCGAGACCCTCCTCGATACGCTGCGCAACCTGGAGGCGATGCACTGCGACATGTTCGTGGTACGCCACGCCGACAGCGGGACCGCCCATTTCTTCGCACAGCACGCCGCGCCCCACGTCAGCGTCATCAACGCGGGCGACGGCCGCCACGCCCATCCCACCCAGGCGCTGCTGGACATGCTGACGATTCGCCGGCACAAGGGCGATTTCGGCCGCCTGCGGGTCGTGATCGTAGGCGACATCCTGCACTCGCGCGTGGCGCGCTCTCAGATCCACGCGCTGAACATCCTCGGCGCCGGGGAGGTCCGGGTGGTCGCGCCGCGCACGCTGCTCCCGGTGCAGGCGCACACCCTGGGGGTCCACGTCTTCCACGATCTCGAGGCCGGCATCCGCGACGCGGACGTCATCATTATGCTGCGCCTGCAGCGCGAGCGCATGCGCGGCGCCCTGCTTCCGAGCGCACACGAATACTTCCGGCTCTACGGGTTGACGGCGCAACGCCTGGGCCTCGCGCACCCCGACGCCATCGTCATGCATCCGGGACCGATCAACCGCGGCGTCGAAATGGACTCGCAGGTCGCCGACGGTGCGCACTCCGTGATCCTCGAGCAGGTTCATTACGGCATCGCGGTGCGCATGGCGGTGATGTCGCTGGCGATGCGCCGGCGCCTGCCCGGCGCCGAGGTGCGCGAACAGGAGGCCGGGTGAGCGCGCCGGCGGCGGGGAATGCGGGCGGGGCGGTCGGGGTCGCCATCACCGGCGGGCGCGTGATCGATCCCGCCAACGGGATCGACGGCCCCCACGACCTGTTCCTGCACGCCGGGCGGGTCGCGGCGCTGGATCGCCCGCCCCCGGGGTTCCGGGCGGAGCGGGAGATCGACGCCCGCGGCAAGGTGGTATGCCCGGGGATCGTCGACCTGTGCGCGCGCATGCGCGAGCCCGGCCACGAACACAAGGCCACCATCGCCAGCGAGACCGCCGCGGCGGTGCGCGCGGGGATTACCACCCTGTGCTGTCCGCCGGACACCGACCCGGTGATCGACACGCCGGCGGTGGTGGAGCTGATCCGCCGGCGCTCCGGGCAATGCGGCGCCGCGCGCGTCTTCGCCGTCGGCGCCCTGACCCAGGGGCTGGGCGGCAGCCAGTTGAGCGAGATGGCAGCCCTCAAGTCGGCCGGCTGCGTGGCCGTGTCCAATGCGCTGGCACCGCTGTCCGGGATGCTGATCCTGCGCCGCGCGCTCGAATACGCCGCGACCTTCGACCTCACGGTATTCCTGCACCCCGAGGATCCGGCGCTGCAGGACGGGGGCTGCGTCCACGAGGGCGTGGTCGCCACGCGCCTGGGACTGCCCGGCATCCCCGAGGCCGCCGAGACCGCCGCGGTCGCGGCCTCGCTGGCGCTGATCGAACAGACCGGGGCACGCGCGCACTTCTGCCGGCTTTCGACCGCCCGCGCCGTGCGGATGGTGGCGCGCGCGCGCCACGACGGCATCCCGGTCACCGCCGACGTCTGCGCCCATCAGCTCTTCCTGACCGAGACCGACGTCGGCGGCTTCGACGGCCTCTACCATGTGCGCCCGCCCCTGCGCACCACGGGCGACCGCGACGGCCTGCGCGCAGGGCTCGCCAAGGGTACGCTGGACGCGGTCTGCTCCGACCACCAGCCGCACGAGGCCGACGCCAAGCTCGCACCCTTCCCGGCCACGGCCCCCGGGATCTCCGCGCTCGAGACGCTCCTTCCGCTGACGCTGCGGTTGGTCGGCGAGGGCGTGCTCGATCTGCCCGCGGCGCTGGCGCGACTGACCTGCGGTCCGGCGCGGATCCTGGGGCTGCCCTTCGGTACGCTCTCGCTCGGGGCGTCGGCCGACGTCTGCGTGTTCGACCCGGAGCGGCACTGGCGCCTGGAGGAGGGCGAGATGCTCAGCCGCGGACACAACACGCCGTTTCTCGGCTGGGAGTTCACCGGGCGCGTGAGTCACACGCTCGTCGGCGGCCGGCTCGTCTACGAGGCTCCGGCGTGAGCGGGCGCCGCCCGCGAATGCCGGGGATCGGAGTGGACCCGTGACCGGCGCCGGGCGCGTGCCGATCCTCCTCGAGGACGCACCGATCCTCTCCCACGAGGCCCGCCCCGCGGACCAGTACGTCCTGCGCGTGCACGCCCCGGGCTGCGCGCGCCATGCGACCCCTGGCAGCTTCGCCCACCTGCGCTGCGACCCGGCGCTGCCGATGCGTCGCCCGCTATCCATCCTGCGTGCGGACCCCGCGTCGGGCCGGGTCGAGTTCCTATATAAGGTCGTCGGTGCCGGCACGCGGATGCTCGCGGCACGCCGCGCCGGGGAGACGATCAGCCTGCTCGGGCCGATCGGCCGCGGCTTCGAGACACATCCGGAATACCCGCGACGGCTCCTGATCGGCGGCGGCGTGGGGATCCCTCCGATGATCTTCCTGGCCGAGACCCTGCGCGCGCGCGGCCAAGGCGCCTCGGCGCTGGTGCTGATGGGCTCGGAGGTCCCGTTCCCGTTCCCGGTGCGCCCGTCGCGGATCCTCGTCCCGGGGATACCGCCCGACGCGATCGCCGCCCTGCCCCTCCTCGACGACCTCGGCATCGCCTCGCGTCTGGCGAGCGGGCGCGGTGAACCGGGTTGCCACCCCGGCCATGTCACCGAACTGGCGGCGCACTGGCTGGCGGCCTTGCCGCCGGAGGCGCTGGCGCAGGTCGAGGTCTTCGCCTGCGGGCCGACGCCGATGCTCGAGGCCTGCGCCGCGCTCGCGGCCCGCTACCGTGTCCCGTGCCAGGTCTCGCTCGAGGAGTTCATGGCGTGCGCGGTCGGCGGCTGCGCCGGCTGCGTCGTTCCGGTGCGCGGGCCCGCGGGCGTGGCGATGAGACGCGTCTGCGTCGACGGCCCGGTGTTCGACGCACACGCCGTCTTCGGCGGCCCGTAGGGCCGGTGACACCGCCGATCCCCGGGCGGCGCCGTTGGCATCAAACGTCGTCGGCGGGCCAAGGCCCGCCCTGCCGGGACCGGCGCGGCATGGTTGCGGGGTAGGGCCGGGCTTGCCCGGCCGGGGCCGTGGATTCGGGCGAGGCGTTCGGATCCAGCGTCGTCGGCGGGCCGAGGCCCGCCCTACGGGGGCCGGCGCGGCGTGGATGCGGGGTAGGGCCGGGCTTGCCCGGCCGGGGCCGTGGATTCGGGCGACGGCGTTCGGATCCAGCGTCGTCGGCGGGCCGAGGCCCGCCCTACCGCGGAGGCATCGACGCCGGGGCGACCGTAGGCCGGGGCTCGCCCGCCCTATTCCTCGACGAGCGAGATGCCGTCGAGGGCGGCGCCGTATTTTTCGGGGCTGGTCTTGCCGAGCTTGATCATCAGGCGCACCTCGTTGGCCGAGTCGGCGTGCTGCACGGCGTCCTCGTAGGTGATCTCGCCCGCGGCGTGGAGTTCGTAGAGCGTCTGGTCGAAGGTCTTCATGCCCTGCTGGGTCGACTTCTTCATCAGCTCCTTGAGCTTGTGGATCTCGCCCTTGCGGATGAGATCGGCGGCCAGCGGGGTGTTGATCAGGATCTCCACGGCGACCCGGCGACCCTTGCCGTCCGGCGTCGGGATGAGCTGTTGCGCGATCAGCGCGCGCAGGTTCAGTGACAGGTCCATGAGGAGCTGGTCGCGGCGGTCCTCGGGAAAGAAGTTGATGATCCGGTCGAGGGCCTGATTGGCGTTGTTTGCGTGCAGGGTCGCCAGACAGAGATGCCCGGTCTCGGCGAAGGCGATCGCATAGTCCATGGTCTCGCGCGTGCGGATCTCGCCGATGAGGATCACGTCCGGCGCCTGGCGCAGGGTGTTCTTCAGGGCCACCTCGAAGGACTCGGTATCGATACCGACCTCGCGCTGGGTGACGATGCACCCGGCGTGCTGGTGCACGAACTCGATCGGATCCTCGATGGTGACGATGTGCCCGCTGCTGTTGTGGTTGCGATAGCCGATCATCGCCGCGAGCGAGGTGGACTTTCCGGTCCCCGTGGCGCCGACGAAGATGATCAGACCGCGCTTGGTCATCGCCAGGGTCTTGATCACCGGCGGCAGTTTGAGGTCCTCGATCTTCGGGATCTTGATTTCGATACGGCGCAGCACCATGCCCGCGTGGTTGCGCTGCTGGAAGGCGCTCACCCGGAAGCGGCCGATGCCGGAGGCGCTGATCGCGAAATTGCACTCGCGCGTCGCCTCGAACTCCTCCCGCTGGCGCTCGTTCATGACGCTGAGCACCACTTCGCGGGCCTGGTCGGGCGTCAGGGTCGTCTGCGAGACCGGTGTGATGCGCCCGTTGATCTTGAGGCTCGGGGGTAACCCTGCGGTAATGAACAGGTCCGAGGCGTTGCGGTGCACCATCAGTTTCAGCAGCGATGTGAAGTCCATGATCGACCTCGTTGGCTCGTCGGGGGATCCGCCGCTCGGGGCTTCCGGCTCAGCGGAACAGCTCCTTGTTGGCGGCCTTGCTGCGGGCGTCGATGCGGCTGATCAGCCCGCGCCGGACCAGTTCCTGCAGATGCTGATCGAGGGTCTGCATCCCCTGGGCCTGACCGGTCTGGATCGCGGAGTACATCTGGGCCACCTTGTCCTCGCGAATCAGGTTGCGGATGGCGGGGGTCCCGATCATGATTTCCCAGGCCGCGGTGCGTCCGCCGCCGTTCTTCTTGAGGAGTGTCTGCGATATGACCGCGCGCAGCGATTCGGACAGCATCGAGCGCACCATGGACTTCTCGCCGGCCGGAAACACGTCGATGATGCGGTCGATGGTCTTGGCCGCGGAGCTGGTGTGCAGGGTCCCGAAGACCAGGTGGCCGGTCTCGGCGGCGGTCAGGGCTAGGCGGATGGTCTCGAGGTCGCGCATCTCGCCGACCAGGATGATATCCGGGTCCTCGCGCAGGGCCGAGCGCAGCGCCTCGCTGAACCCCAACGTGTCGCGGTGCACCTCGCGCTGGTTGACCAGGCACTTCTTGCTCTCGTGGACGAACTCGATCGGATCCTCGATGGTCAGGATGTGGGCGAAGTGGTGATCGTTGACGTAGTCCATCATCGCCGCGAGCGTGGTCGACTTGCCCGAACCGGTGGGCCCGGTGACCAGGACCAGCCCGCGCGGCTGATCGGACACCTCCTTGAAAACCGGGGGGCAGCCGAGATCCTCGAGGCTGAGGATCTTGGTCGGAATCGTCCGGAAGACGGCCCCGGCGCCGCGATTGTGGTTGAAGGCATTGACGCGGAAGCGCGCCAGGCCCGGCAGTTCGAAGGAGAAATCGGTCTCCAGGAATTCCTCGTAGTCCTTGCGCTGCTTGTCGTTCATGATGTCGTAGACGAGCGCATGGACCGTCTTGTGGTCGACGGCCGGCACGTTGATCCGGCGGATGTCCCCGTCCACGCGTATCATGGGCGGCAATCCGGCGGAGAGGTGCAGATCGGAGGCGCTGTTCTTGACGGCGAAGGCAAGCAGTTCGGCGATATCCATGCGTATCCCTCGGGGGTCCCCCGTGACGAGCGGGCGGGCGGTCCGCGGCGGTCTCGGCCCGCTGCCTCGGTTATCGTCCGCCCGCGCCCGGGTCTTGAGCCGGCCTGCGCCCGGGCCCGACGGAGGGCCCCGTGATCGTCCCTGACCCGCCTACCATACCCACGCGCGTGGCCCGGATCCAAGCCCGGATCCGGGCCGCCGAGGCGCGCTACGGTCGCGTATCCGGATCGGTGGCGCTGCTCGCGGCCTCGAAGGGGCACGGACCCGGGGCCGTGCGCGAGGCATTCGCCGCCGGGGTGGTCCGCTTCGGGGAGAGCTACGTGCGCGAGGCCCTCGCCAAGCGCGCCGAACTGGGCGATCTGCCGCTCGAGTGGCACTACATCGGCCCGATCCAGGCCAACAAGACCCGGGAGATCGCCGCCCGCTTCGACTGGGTGCACGGCGTGGACCGGGAGCGGACGGCGCGGCGCCTCTCCGACCACCGCCCCGCGGACGCCGGACCGCTGCAGGTCTGCGTGCAGGTGAACATCAGCGGCGAAGCGACCAAGTCCGGAGTCGCACCCGCGGCGCTGCGCGAACTGGCCGAGCGGGTGCGCGCCCTCCCGCGGCTGCGCCTGCGCGGCCTGATGGCGATCCCGGCGCCGGCCGACGGCCTCGCGGCGCAGCGCGCGGCCCTGCGCCCGCTGCGCGAGGCCTTCGCGGCCCTCAACCGCGCCGGCTTCGGTCTCGACACCCTGTCGATGGGCATGACCGCCGATCTCGAGGCGGCGGTCGCCGAAGGGGCGACCCTCGTCCGGATCGGGACCGGCATCTTCGGGCCCCGCGCCTGATCCGGGGCGCGTCGGATCGCCTCCGCCTCTGGAGGTGCCGGCCGCGTTCGTGAATAATGCGGGGGTCCACCCAGGCCCGGAGCGGATGGCGCACGATGATCGACGCCACGATCACCTTCATCGGCGGCGGAAACATGGCCCGAAGTCTGATCGGCGGCCTGCTCGCCGACGGCGCGGATCCCGCGCGCATCCGCGTCGCCGACCCCGATCCGGCCCGGCGCGAGGGCCTCGCCGCGCTGGGACCGGTGAGGGTCTTCGCCGACAACCTCGAGGCCGCCGCCGGCGCCGCGGTCCTCGTGTTCGCGGTCAAACCCCAGGTCCTGCATGGCGTCGCGCAAACGCTGGCCGCCGCCGTCGCCCGGGAGCACCCGCTGGTGGTCTCCATCGCCGCGGGCATCCGCAGTGCCGATCTCGACCGCTGGCTCGGCGGCGGCGCGGCCGTGGTGCGCGCGATGCCCAACACGCCCGCCCTGGTGCGCAGCGGCGCCACGGCCCTGTATGCGAACGCGGCCGTCGACGCCGCCGGGCGCGACCGCGCCGAATCGATCCTGCGCGCGGTGGGCATCACCCTGTGGCTCGAGGACGAGGCGCTGATGGACGCGGTCACGGCGCTTTCCGGCAGCGGTCCGGCGTATTTCTTCCTGGTCATGGAGGCGCTGGAGGCGGCCGCGACATCCCTCGGCCTGGCCCCCGCGACCGCGCGTATGCTCACCCTGGAGACGGCGATCGGCGCCGCGCGCGTCGCCCTGGAGTCGGACGAGGACGTCGCGGGGCTGCGCCGCCGGGTGACCTCGCCCGGCGGCACGACCGAGGCCGCCGTGGCGGTGCTCGAGCAGGCCGGGCTGCGTGAGCAGTTTCGCCGCGCGTTGGTCGCGGCGCGCGACCGCTCGCGCGCGCTCGCCGAAGAGTTCGGGGCGTCCTGAGCGTGGGCAGCCCGTACGCCGCCAACGCCGCGGAGTTCCTCATCCGGGTCCTATTCGGCCTCTACCTGCTCGCACTGATGCTGCGCTTTCTGCTGGGCTGGTCGCGCGCGGACTTCTACAATCCGATCTCCCAGTTTCTCGTGCGCGTGACCAATCCGCTGCTGGTCCCGCTGCGGCGCGTGATTCCGCCGTTGGCGCGGATCGACCTCGCATCGGTAATCCTGCTGCTGGGCCTGAGCGTACTGGAGCTCTGGCTGGTGGGACTGGTGCGGGGGATCGCGCTCGCCCCCGCGGGCCTGCCGGTCCTCGCGCTGGCGAGCCTCATCGACCTGGGGCTGCACATCTACCTCGTCGCCATCCTGATCCAGGTGATCCTGAGCTGGATCAGCCCGGGGGCCTACAGCCCGATCACCGCATTGCTCTACAGCCTCAACGAGCCGCTGCTGGCCCCGGCGCGCCGCATCGTTCCGCCGATCGGCGGGCTCGATCTCTCCCCCATCGTCGTCCTCGTCCTGCTGCAACTCACCTCCATGCTCCTGGTCGCGCCGCTGCGCGACCTGGGCGTGGGGCTCGCCGGCGGCTGACCGCTTCGCCGCCCCCATGAGCGGCGATCCCGCGTGGTACCGCTGGGACGGCACCGACCTGATCCTCAAGGTGCACGTGCAACCGCGCGCCGCACGCGACGGGTTCGCCGGCGTCCTGGGCGACTATCTCAAGGTGCGCCTCACCGCACCCCCGGTCGAAGGTAAAGCCAACGAAGGCCTGCGCCGCTATCTTGCAACGCGCTTTCGCGTGGCGCTGAGCGATGTCACCTTGATCAGCGGCGCGCGCGGTCGGCGCAAGTGCGTACGCCTGCACGGTGTCCGCAGCCTGCCGCCGGAACTGGAACTGCGCACACCAATGTGAAGCCGCGCACGGTACGTGCGCGGCCGCTCCCTATACTCGGGAGAAGACGACCACTGCGGAGGGAGCGATCCGCCGCGGCCCGCGGCCGTGCGCTGCGGGCGGCCGACGCCGCATCCCGGGGAGAACGGTCATGGTACCGGAACTGTTGCCCGCCCAGATCGCCGCCTACGACGCCTGGAAGAGCGAGCTGCGCGGCGCGCTCGCACGCTACCAGCGCTGGCTCGACGACTGCCGGCTGAGCCCCCCCGACGTGGACCTGCGCATCATCGACTGCCTGGAGACCCTCGACGCGGACCGTCTCGTGGTCGCCTTCGTGGGCGAGTTCTCGCGCGGCAAGACCGAACTGATCAACGCGCTGTTCTTCGCCGACTACCGCCGCCGACTCCTGCCCACGGAGGTCGGGCGTACGACGATGTGCCCGACGGAGCTGTTCTTCGACGCGGAGAACCCCGAACCCTGCTTGCGGCTGCTGCCGATCGAGACACGGCTCAAAGACACCTCGATCGCCGAGTACCTCCGCGACCCGCTCGCCTGGAACACCGTCCCGCTCGACCCCGCGCACCCCGACCGGATGGCCGCGGCGCTACGCGAGATCAGCCGCGTACGCCGCGCGACCGTCGCCGAGGCACGCAGTCTCGGCCTCTACGATCCGACGGCGCACACCGAACTCGAGCGTCGCGGGGTCCCGGTGACCCACGTCGAGATCCCGGTCTGGCGGCACGCACGCATCAATTTCCCCCATCCCCTGCTGCGCCGGGGGCTCGTCATCCTCGACACCCCGGGCCTGAACGCCATCGGTACCGAGCCGGAGCTGACCGTCGGGCTACTGCCCAAGGCCCACGCGCTGGTGTTCGTGCTCGGGGCCGACACCGGGGTCACCCGCAGCGACCTCGAACTCTGGCAGAATCACGTCCGCACCTACCGCTACCGCAAGGACGGCTGCCTGGCGGTCGCACTGAACAAGATCGACTCGCTCTGGGACGAGCTGCGCGACGAGGACGAGATCGCCGCCAGCATCGAGCAGCAGCGCCGCCGCGTGGCGCAGCAGCTCGGGCTCAGCCCGGGCAGCGTCTTCCCCGTCTCCGGCCAGAAGGCGCTGACCGCCAAGATCCGGGGCGATGCGCGCCTGCTGCACGCGAGCCGGCTGTCCGAGCTGGAATCGCACCTGGGTGCGCGGATCCTGCCGGCACGGCACGAGATCCTCCAGGACCACGTCGCCCGGCGGATCGACGAACTGCTCGCGGAGAGCCGCAGCACCCTGCGCGCGCGCATGGCCGACGCGCGCCGGGAGGCCGAGGAACTGCGCGGCCTGCGCGGCCGCAGCAGCGACGTGGTCCTGCACCTGATGCGCCGCAACCGCGAACAGCAGGCCGCCTACCTGCAACACGTACAGCACTTCAATCGGGTACGGCGGGAACTCGGCGACCAGGGGCGCACCCTGACCGCGCTGCTGGAACTCGAGACGATCGACGCCCTGATCGAGAACGCCGCCGCCGCCATGAAGGGGAGCTGGACGACGCCGGGCCTCAAACGGGCGATGAAGTCCCTGTTCGACGCGTTTTCCGAACGCATGGCAGGCGCCGCACGCGAGGCCGCCGCCGTGGAACGGCAGGTGGCCCGGGCGTTCGAGGATTTCCGTGCCCGCCTGGACTGCGAGCTGCCGCCTCCGCGGGCGTTGCGGGTGCGCGAACACCTCATGGGCCTGCAACGCCTCTACGCCGAGGCGGAGGCGTTCCGTAACAGCCTGCTCACCAGCATGACCGAGCAGAGCTTCGTCATCCGCGCCTTCTTCCGCACCCTCGTGACCGCCGCGCGCCGCCTGTGGCTCGATGCACATGAGGACACCGATACGTGGCTGCGCGACGCCCTCGGGCCTCTCGTGCGCCGACTGCGCGAACACAAGGCCGATCTGGATGAGCGCCGCGCCAACCTGCAGAAGATCCAGCGCTCGCGCGAATCGCTCGACGCGCGCATCGCCGAGCGCGAGGCGCGCTATCTCGACCTCGAGGCCCGCCTAGGCGAACTCGACTGGATCCACGACGCGCTGCACCGCCCGCTGCCGGCGGGCGCCCCCGCCGCGCCCCGGGAATCGGCCGCGCCCGCCGACCGGCCCCTTCCGGGCGCACTGGCCGGCTGATCCCGCCTACCCGGGCCGGTACCGGCCGCACGCCGCGGCTTCGCCGGATCGGCGCCGGCGGGCGGCGCGGCCGCGATCTCCCGCCGCGCCCCCCGCAGTCGCGCCTATCGGGGAACCGCGCCCGCAGGGACCGGCGGCGGCATCCCGCCGCGCACGGCGTGATACAGGGTCAGCGCACCGAAGGCGAGGACCAGCGCCCCGGCCGCACGCCGTACCCACGGGTTGGCGACGAAGGCCGACAGGCGTGCGGCGAGCACCCCCATCGCCAACAGCGCCGGCAGCGTACCGGCGCCGAAGCTCGCCATCAGGAGCGCCCCGCGCGCCGCGCCGCCGGCGCTCAGCGACCACACCAGTACGGTGTAGACGAGGCCGCAGGGCAGCCAGCCCCAGAGCAGTCCGAGAAGCACGGCGCCGCCGGGGGAGCGCACCGGCAGCAGGCGCGCGCCGAGCGGCTGCAGGCGCCGCCACAGCACGGCGCCGAGACGCTCCACGGGCGCGAGCGCATTCCCCCACCCCCCCAGATACAGCCCCATGGCCGCGAGGAACACGCCGGCGAAGCCCATCAGCACGAGCCGCCCGCGGTGCATCCACAGCAGGTCCGAGGCCCACGCGCCGGCGGCCCCCGCCAGTGCGCCGGCGAGCGTGTAGCTGGCGAGCCGCCCGCCGTTGTAGGCCAGCAGATAGGGCAACGCCCCCGGCAGGCGGCGTACCCGCTCGGGCAACCCGAGCGTGAGCGCCCCGACGATGCCCCCGCACATCCCGGCGCAATGCACGCCGCCGAGCAGACCGACCAGGAAGGCGGCGATATAATCCGCGCCGCCGTTCACCGCCGCGCGCCGCCGCCCGTCTCCGGCGTCAGGTCGTAGTCGATGATCAAGGGCGCATGATCGGAGAAGCGCTGTGCCTTGTAGATGCGCGCGGCGCGCACCGCCGCGCGCAGGCGGGGCGTGATGACCTGATAGTCGATGCGCCAGCCGACGTTCTTCTCCCAGGCGCGCCCGCGGTTCGACCACCACGTGTACTGCTCCGGGCGCGGGTCAACGACGCGGAAGGCATCGACGTAGCCCAGCGGGCCGAACAGCCGGTCCATCCAGGCACGCTCCTCGGGCAGGAAGCCGGAGTTCTTCTGGTTGGAGCGCCAGTTCTTGAGGTCGATGGCGCGATGGGCGATGTTCCAGTCGCCGCACAGGATGTAGTCCCGGCGCCGGCGCCGCAGCGCACGCAGGAAGCCCTCGAAACGCTCCAGGAAGTCGAACTTCACCGCCTGGCGCTCGGGACTCGAGGAGCCGGAAGGGACGTAGACCGAGGCGACGCTCAGGCGGCCGAAGTCGGCCTGCAGATAACGGCCCTCGGCGTCGACGTCGGGCCAGCCGAAGCCGCGGACGACGCGGTCCGGCTCGTGCCGGCAGTAGAGCGCCACGCCGCTGTAGCCGGGCTTCTCGGCATCGAAGAACCAGGCGTGCCACCCCTTCGGGCGGAAACCGCCGCCGTCGAGCTGATGCTCCTGGGCCTTGGTTTCCTGGAGACAGACGACATCGGCGCGCTGGCGCGCGAGCCAGCGGAAAAAGCCCTTGCGGGCGGCGGAACGGATCCCGTTCACGTTCAGGGTGATGACGCGCATCGCACGGCCCCCGGCGGTCGCTTCGGCACCGGCGCGCCATCCGCGTTTCCGCACGCCGCCGCGCACGGTATGATACGCGAAACCGCCGCGGCGGGCGTTCCCGGCCGCAAACCGACAGCCGCGACCGCCGGCCGGACCCGTCCATGCACGCCTACCAACAGGACTTCATCCGCTTCGCCCTCGAGACCGGCGCCCTGCGCTTCGGCCGGTTCACCCTGAAATCGGGGCGCATCAGCCCGTATTTCTTCAACGCGGGACGGTTCGCGAGCGGCGGGTCGGTCGCCCGCCTGGGGCGCTGCTACGCACAGGCGGTCGTGCGCTCCGGCATCGCGATCGATATGCTCTTCGGCCCCGCCTACAAGGGGATCCCGCTGGTGACGGCCACCGCCGCGGCGCTCGCTGACCACCACGCCCTCGACCTCCCCTATGCCTTCGACCGCAAGGAGGCCAAGGACCACGGCGAAGGGGGTACGGTGGTGGGCGCGCCGCTGCGCGGGCGCGTGCTGATCGTCGACGACGTGATCACCTCCGGGCTCTCCGTGGAGCATTCAGTGGCGATCATCCGCGAGGCCGGTGCCGAACCCGCCGGCGTCGTGATCGCCCTCGACCGCCAGGAGCGCGGCCGCGCCGGGCCCTCGGCGATACAGGAGGTCGAGGAGCGCTATGGGATTCCGGTGGCGAGCATCGTCACGCTCGCCGACCTGATCGCCTATCTGGAAGACGACGCCGATTTCGACCCCGAGGCATTGGCGGCGATCCACCGCTATCAAACCGAATACGGGATCCGCATCACCTGATCCCGACGGACCGCCGGGCGCAACGGGTGCCCGCAAATGACGCGCGACCGTTGCGCGGGAATCCGCCGGCCCCAGAAAAGGCGCCCCCGGATTGCGCTGCGCTCCATCCGGGCTACCTGTCTCCTAGTCTCGTAGCCCGGATGCAGGCCGCAGGCCGGAATCCGGGGAATTACGGTGCCGGGGAGCTTCCTCTCCCCGGATTGCGCTGCGCTCCATCCGGGCTACATTTTCAGCGTTCGCCGCCCGACGGCGCGGTTCACCCGAGCATCAATTTGATCCCGATCACCACCGTCACCAGCTCGAAACCGCGCTTGATCCAGCGATTGCCTTTGACGATGGCGAGGTGCGCCCCGAGATAACCGCCGGCGAGGGAGCCCGCCAGCAACGCCGGCAACCACGACCACCGGATGTGGCCCAGCGTCCCGAGCACCAGCGCGCCGGTGCCGTTCCAGAACAGTCCCACCAGCACCAGCGTATAGGCGACCGCGCGCCGGTAATCGAGGCCGAACCAGCGCACGAGCCACAAGGTCACGAACAGGCCGGTGCCCGAGGTCAGGGAGCCGTTGAGCACGGCGATCAGAAACAGCACCGCACCGCCCGTGAGGTAGCCGCGCCGGTCGCGATGCCGCGGGGCGTGCTCCTGGCCGAGACCGCTCCGCCCCCAGGAGTACAGGCCCAGCCCCAGTGTCAGGACCCCGAGCGCGATCTCCGCGAGACGCCCCGGGACGTGCAGCACCACCCCGGCCCCGAGCACGACCCCCGGGATCCCCACCGCCAGCATGAACAGCGCGAAGCCGCGCTCCAGACTGCGCTCGCGCGCGTGACGCAGCGTCGCGCCGAGGCCGAGCGCCACGGTGGCCACCTTGTGGGTCGCCAGGGCGACCGCAAACGGCAGGCCGAGAAAGATCAACGCGGGAAACTGGACCAGCCCGGCGCCGCCGCCGGAAAAGGCCGAGAAGGTGTTGGCGCCGAGGGCGATCGCGAACAGCAGCCCCTGTTCGAGGACGTTCACCCCCGCGCGCCCCGCGCCCGGTCGGACCGCCGCCCCACGGGGCCGCTCACTCGCGCCGGATCAGGGTGCCGACGCCCTCGTCGGTGAACAGTTCCAGCAGCACGGCGTGTTCCAGGCGTCCGTCGATGATGTGCGCGGCGCGCACGCCGCCCGCCACCGCGCGCAGCGCACAGCGCACCTTCGGGAGCATGCCGCCGTGGATGGTGCCGTCGGCGATCAGGGCGTCGACCTGCGCCGCGCCCAACCCGGTGAGCAGGCCCCCGTCGCGGTCGAGGACCCCGCGGGTATTTGTGAGCAGGATGAGTTTCTCGGCCTCCAGGACCTCGGCCATGCGCCCGGCGACCAGATCGGCGTTGATGTTGTAGGAATGGCCGTCGGCGCCCACGCCGATGGGGGCGATCACGGGGATGAAGTTGCCGCCCACGAGCATGCGCACGACCTTGGGGTCGATGGCCTCGACGTCGCCGACGTGGCCGAGGTCGACGATCTCCGACGCCTCGACCTCGGCATGGTTGCGGCTCACCGTGAGCTTGCGCGCGCGGATCATGTTGTCGTCCTTGCCCGAGAGGCCGACCGCATTGCCGCCGTGTCCGTTGATGAGGTTGACGATCTCCTTGTTGACCAGCCCCCCCAGGACCATCTCCACCACGTCCATGGTCTCGCGGTCGGTCACGCGCAGGCCGTCGACGAAGCGGCTCTCCTTGCCCAGGCGCGTGAGCAGCGAGCCGATCTGCGGCCCGCCGCCGTGCACCACCACCGGATGGATGCCGACGAGTTTCATGAGCACGACGTCGCGCGCGAAGCCGCTCTTGAGGGTCTCGTCGACCATGGCGTTGCCGCCGTATTTGATCACCACGGTGCGACCGGTGAAGCGCCGGATGTAGGGCAACGCCTCGGTGAGGACGCGGGCCACATTCATGGCGGAATCGGAGTCGAGCGTCATGGTCGTGCGTTCCGGTGGCGGGCGGGTCGCGCCGCCCTCAGAAGGGCAGGGTCAAGCCGGGCTCGACCGCCAGCATCTGCCGGCGGAAGGCCTCCTGGATGCGCCGCAGCCCGGCCTCGTCCTCGGCCTCGAAGCGCAGCACCAGGCACGGCGTCGTGTTGGAGGCGCGCACCAGGCCCCAGCCGTCGGCGAAGTCGGCGCGCACCCCGTCGATGGTGTAGAGCCGCGCGCCCTCGAAGCGCGCCTCGCGCGCCATGCGCTCCATGAAGCGGAAGTGCTCGCCCTCGCGCATGTCGACGTGCAGCTCCGGCGTGTTCACGCTGTCGGGCAGCGCCGCCAGCACCTCGCCGGGCGGGCGCGGGTCGGCCGCCAGGACCTCGAGCAGGCGCGCGGCGGTGTAGAGGGCGTCGTCGAAGCCGTACCAGCGTTCCTTGAAGAAGACGTGGCCGCTCATCTCGCCCGCGAGCAGGGCGCCGGTCTCGCGCATGCGCGCCTTGATCAGCGAGTGCCCCGTCTTCCACATCTCCGGCTCCCCGCCGGCGGCACGGATGGCGGCGTCCAGGTGGCGGCTGCACTTGACGTCGTAGAGGATGCGCGCGCCGGGATTGCGCGCGAGCACGTCGGCGGCGAGCAGCATCAGCACCCGGTCGGGCCAGATCACGCGCCCGTCGTGCGCGAGTACGCCGAGGCGGTCGCCGTCGCCGTCGAAGGCGAAACCCAGGTCCGCGCCGCCCTCGACCACGGCCGCGCGCAGCGCCTCGAGGTTCGCCGGCACGCTCGGGTCGGGGTGGTGATTCGGGAAGCGCCCGTCGATATCGCAGTAGAGTTCCGTGACCTCGCAGCCGAGTGCGCGCAGCAGCCGCGGGGCCGCGACCCCCGCCGCGCCGTTGCCGCAGTCGACCACGACCCGCAACGCCCGTGCCGGGCGCACGTCGCGGGTGATGCGTTCGATGTAGGCCGGCAGGACGTCGCGCTCCGCGTAGGAGCCCGCACCACTGCGCAGATCCCCCGTCTCGATGCGTCGGCGCAGGTCCTGGATCCCCTCCTCCGCCAGCGTATCGCCCGCGACCATGATCTTGAGGCCGTTGTAGCCGGGCGGGTTGTGGCTGCCGGTGAGCATCACGCCGGTGCCGGTGCCGAACTCGCACGCCGCAAAGTAGAGCACCGGCGTGGGGACGAGCCCGATGTCCACCACCTCCATCCCGGCCGCCTGCAGGCCGGCGGCGAGCGCCGCCGACAGCTCCGGACCCGACAACCGCCCGTCGCGTCCGAGCAGCGCCCGTGCGTCGCCGCGCGCGGCCGCGGCGCTGCCGATCGCCCGGCCGATGGCGCGCACGCCCTCCGCGGTGAGCGTCTCCCCGACGACGCCGCGGATGTCGTAGGCGCGAAAGATCGACGACGGGATTTCGGTAACGGCGTTCATCGCCAAGCCTGCCCCCTGAATACCAACGGCGCGCGCCGCCCGCTCACAGGCGCCCGGAGTGGCCGAAGCCCCCGGCCCCGCGCGCGCTCTGCGCGAATTCCTCGACGCGCTCGAAGCGCGCCTGCACCACCGGCACGAACACCATCTGCGCCACCCGCTCGCCGACTTCGATGGTGAACGGCGCGGTGCCGCGGTTCCAGCAGGAGACGAACACCTGCCCCTGATAGTCGGAGTCGATCAAGCCCACGAGGTTGCCGAGGACGATGCCGTGCTTGTGCCCGAGCCCCGAGCGCGGCAGCAGCACCGCCGCCAGCGCCGGATCCTCGATATGGATCGCGATCCCCGTGGGGATGAGCGCGGTCGCGCCCGGCACGAGCGTGAGCGGTGCATCGATACAGGCGCGCAGGTCGAGTCCGGCGGCGCCGGCGGTGGCGTAGTCCGGCAGCGGGAGGTCACGCCCGATCCTGGGATCGAGAATCTTGAGCTGTACGGTTCTTGTCATGATAACGTTCCGCGACGAGTGCGATCAGACTGCGGGCGAGGCGCGCCTTCGGGGCCTGCGGCAACGAGGTCCCCCCGCCTTCCCAGACGACCTCGAGGGCGCTGTCGACATCACCGAAGCCGCGTCCATCCCCGACGAGGTTGGCGGCGACCAGGTCGAGCCCTTTGCGCATGCGCTTGGCACGCGCATTCTCCACCACCCGCTCGGTCTCGGCGGCGAAGCCGACCGTGAACGGCGGGTGCGGCCGGGCCGCGACCTCGGCGAGGATGTCCGCGGTGCGCGTCAGCCGCAGCGTCCAGGGCTGCGCGCCCTTCTTGATCTTGTGCGCCGCCGGCGCCGCCGTGTAGTCGGCCACCGCGGCGGCGGCGATGAAGATGTCGGCCGCGGCCACATGCTCGAGCACCGCGGCGTGCATCTGCGCGGCGCTCTCGACCTCCACCCGCCGTACGCGCGCCGGCGGCTCCAGCGTCGTGGGGCCGCTCACGAGGATCACGCGCGCGCCGGCCTCCGCGGCCGCCGCGGCCAGTGCGTAGCCCATGCGCCCGCTGCTGCGGTTGGTCAGGTAGCGCACCGGATCGAGCGCCTCGCGCGTCGGACCCGCGGTCACCAGGACCGTGGTCCCGGTGAGCGCCCCCCTGGCGAACAACCCCGCCAGGCGCGCGATCAGGTCCGCGGGCTCCAGCATCCGGCCGGCACCCTGCTCGCCGCAGGCGAGATCGCCCTCGGCCGGCCCCCACAGATGCACCCCGCGCGCGGTCAGGGAGGCGCAGTTGGCCTGTGTGGCCGGGTGCGCCCACATGGCGTGGTTCATCGCCGGCGCGAGCGCCAGCGGGGCGGTGGTCGCCAGGCACACGGCCGCGAGCAGGTCGTCGGCGCGCCCGTGGGCGAGACGCGCCACGGTGTCGGCGGTGGCCGGGGCGACCAGGATCGCGTCGGCCCAGCGCGCCAGGCGAATGTGGCCCATGGCGGCCTCGGCATCGGCGTCGAGGAGGGCGCGGTGCACCGGATGGCCGGAGAGGGCCTGAAAGGTCAGCGGGGCGACGAATTCGGCGGCCGCCGCGGTCATGACCACGCGCACCTCGGCCCCCGCCTCGCGCAGGCGCCGCACCAGATCGCACGCCTTGTAGGCGGCGATGCCGCCGCTCACCCCGATCAGGATCCGCTTGTCGGCCAACACGTCCATCGCCGCCCCCGTCCGCGCCAGAGAGTGTACCAGAAACCCCGATGGGCGCCGGGCGGCGCCGTAACGCGACCGGCGCTGTCGCCCGACCGTGCCCTGCGGCTACAATCGCGGTTCGGGAACCCGGCCACAGGGAGGTGGCGCCGATGTCGATCCGCGACTGGCCGGCGGCCGAACGGCCGCGGGAAAAACTCCTGTTGCGCGGCGCCGGGGCGCTCTCGGACGCGGAACTGCTCGCCGTGCTCCTGCGCACCGGGCGCCGCGGCGGCAGCGCCGTCGATCTCGCGCGCGCCCTGCTGAGCGAGTTCGGCGGCCTGCGCGCCCTCCTCGACGCACCGCGCGGGCGGCTGTGCGCCGCGCCCGGCCTCGGCGACGCCAAGTTCGTCCAGTTCCAGGCGGCGCTCGAGCTGGCGCGCCGCTACCTCGAGGCCGGCCTCGCCCGGGAGGCGGCGTTGCGCAACCCCGCCGACACCCGCCGCTACCTCCTGGCGCGGATGTGCGGGCACCGGCGCGAGGTCTTCGCCTGCCTGTTCCTCGACACCCGCCACCGCGTGATCGCCTACGAGGAGCTGTTCTTCGGCACCCTGGCCGCCGCCAGCGTCCACCCGCGCGAGGTCGTGCGCCGGGCGCTCGAGGTCCACGCCGCGGCGGTGATCCTTGCGCACAACCATCCCTCGGGGGTCGCCGAACCGAGTCGCGCCGACGAGGCCCTCACCCGGCGCCTGCGCGAGGCCCTGGACCTGGTCGACATCCGCGTCCTCGATCACCTGGTGATCGGTGACCGCGAGGCGGTCTCCTTCGCCGAGCGCGGCCTGTTGTAGGGCGCGGCTCGCCCCGCCGACGACGCCGATAAATGCGACGTCGGGACGGCTAACGACCTCGGCCGGGCAAGCCCGGCCCTACACCACCCCCCCATACCGACGCGGGCACGCGTAGGGCGGGCCTCGGCCCGCCGGCGATGCCGATAAATGCGACGTCGGGACGGCTAACGACCTCGGCCGGGCAAGCCCGGCCCTACAACCCCCCATACCGACGCGGGCACGCGTAGGGCGGGCCTCGGCCCGCCGGCGACGCCGGATCCGAACCATGTCGCACCGACCCGCAGCGCCGGCCCACCGGCGCGCGGCTTGTCCCGCGGCCGCCCCTCTGCTATAAAGACCGGCTCACGCAGCCAGCGGAAATCGGGGTCGGCAAGCATGTCCAGGGTCTGCCAGGTGACCGGCAAGGGTCCCACCACCGGTAACAACGTGTCGCACGCGAACAACAAGACGCGGCGGCGCTTCCTGCCCAATCTCCACTACCAGCGCTTCTGGGTGGAGAGCGAGCGGCGCTGGGTGCGCCTGCGGGTCTCCAGCCAGGGCATGCGGGTGATCGACAAGCTGGGAATCGACCGGGTGCTCGCGGACCTGCGCGCGCGCGGCGAGAGGGTCTGAACCCGGCGCAGCGGCCGGCGATCGAGCTTCCGCCGAACGTTTTCCCAACGTTTTCTTTTATCTTTCAGGAGTCTGCGTCGTGCGCGAGAAGATCAAACTGGTATCCAGTGCGGGCACCGGGCACTACTACACCACCAACAAAAACAAGCGCAACACGCCGGATAAGCTCGAGCGCAAGAAGTACGACCCGGTCGTGCGCAAGCACGTCCTCTACAAGGAAGCCAAGATCAAGTAGGGCTCAGGCTGTAGCCGCGCAGGCGCGCGGCGAACTCCTGCAGCGCCTGGATCCCCGTCTCCTCCGCCTGGCGGCACCAGTCCTGCAGGCCCCGCAGCAACCCCTCCGGCGCCGCGTTCGAGCGGCCCCACAGCGCCTGGAGGCGGCGGCGGTACTCGCACACGACCTGAAGCGTCTGGCTGCGGCTGAAGACCTCCCCCAGACTGGCGCGCTCGCCGGCGTCGAGGAAGGCTTCGTCGCGCAGCAGCGCCCCGCGCGCACGCCGGTAGAGCCCGCGGCAGGAACGGTCGGCGCGGCGCACCTCCTCGCGCAGTATCGGCAGCACCACGCGCGAGCCGAACTCGGCCATCACGCGGTAGCGATGCGCGATCACGGCGCGCAGGGTCTCCATGTCGACGCGTCCCTTGGCCCAGTTCACGTGCAGCCGCGGCGCAACCTTGCGGATGCGCGCCAGGCGCAGCAGGCTCAGGGTGCGGATGTACCACCACCCCAGATCCACCTCCCAGCGGCGGCTGGAGAACTTGGCCGAGGCCGGGAAGGCGTGGTGGTTGTTGTGCAGTTCCTCGCCGCCGATCAGCAGACCCACCGGCGAGAGGTTGGTGGAGGCGTCGGCGGTCTTGAAGTTGCGGTACCCCCACCAGTGCCCGAGGCCGTTGATCACGCCCGCAGCCCAGAAGGGGATCCAGATCATCTGCACCCCCCAGATCGGGATCCCGGCGAGACCGAACAGCAACAGATCGATCGCCAGCATCAGCGTCGGTCCCAGGCTCGGGTAGCGCGCGTAGAGCCGGCGCTCGAGCGCGTCGGACGGCGTCCCGTGACCGTACTGGCGCAGCATGTCCTCGTCGCGCGCGGCGCGCCGGTACAACTCCGCCCCCTGGGTGAGCACCCGGCCGACCCCGAGGACCTGCGGGCTGTGGGGATCCTCCGCCGTCTCGCAGCGGGCGTGGTGCTTGCGGTGGATCGCCACCCACTCGCGCGTGACCATACCGGTCGTCAGCCACAGCCACAGCCGGAAGAAGTGACTCGCCAACGGGTGGAGGTCCACGGCGCGGTGGGCCTGATGACGGTGCAGGAAGATGGTGACGCTGGCGATGGTGACGTGGGTCAGGAGCAGCGCGACCAGGACGTAGCCCCAGACCGGGAGCGGGAAGAGTCCGAATAGCATAAGAATACCTCGACGGAATCACTGCGTCGGGACGGTGCGCCGCCGCACGCGGGCCGACTACGCCAGGATAGCCGATCGGCGGTCCGCCCTCCAGCGCCGCGCAGCGGTGCCTATCGACCACCCGGTCGGCCGGACCGCCCTTCGACTTGAGCGGCCCCGGGCTCGGGGCCGGCGAGCGCCCGGGTCACTCCCGCGCCAGCGCCAGATTCCCGAAACCGTCCACCCGCGCCGTCCAGCCGGGAGCCACCCACGTGGTGGCCACCGTCTCGGTGACCAGCGCGGGACCGGGGAACCCCGCCCCCGCACCGAGCGCCTCGCGTGCGTACACCGCCACCGGTTCGCCGATCCCGTGGACCGCGGCCCACGCGCGCGGGCGCGCCGAGCCGGCGGGATCCGCGGGGCGCTCCTCCAGGCCCACCGGCGGGGCGGGACCGAAGGTCGCGGCGCGCAGATTCACCAGTTCCAACGGGAGCGCGAGGCGATGGCCGTAACGGCGCTCGTGCGCGGCGTGGAACGCCTGCGCCGCCGCGCGCAGTCCCGTCCACGGGACATTCAGCGTGTACGACTGCCCGGCGTAGCGCAGGTCGAGGCTCATCTCGCAGCGCACCGCTTCGGGCGCCACCCCCTCGCGCACCAGTTCCCGCCGCCCGCGGGCGGCGAGGGCGTCGAGTGCCGCACGCAGCTGCGCCGCGTCCGTGTCTTCGAGCCGGCGGCGCACGGTGCGCGAATGGCGCCGCGCACGCGGCGCCACCAGCATCCCCAGGGCGGAGAGCACCCCCCCGTGGACCGGAACCAGGGCGCGGCGCATGCCGAGCGCCTCGGCGAGCGCACACACGTGCAGGCCGCCGGCCCCGCCGAAGCACATCAGCGTGAACCCGCGCGGATCCAGGCCACGCTCGACCGAGATGAGACGCAGCGCGGCGGCCATCTGCTCGTTGGCGACCGCCACGATCCCGAGCGCGGCCGCCTCCACCCCGAGTCCGAGCCGTTGCGCGAGATCGCCCACGACGCGCCGCGCCGCCGCCGCGTCCAGGGTCATCGCCCCGCCGAGAAAGGCATCCGGGCGCAGCCGGCCGAGCACCAGATTGGCGTCGGTCACCGTGGGCTCGCGTCCGCCGCGCCCGTAGCAGGCCGGGCCGGGATCGGCACCTGCCGAGCGCGGCCCGACCTGCAGCAGTCCGCCCGCGTCGACGGCCGCCACCGATCCGCCGCCCGCACCGATGGTGTGGACGTCGACCATCGGGACCGCCACCGGATAGGGCCCGATGCGGCCCTCGCCGGTGAGGCGCGGGGCGCCGTCGACGAGTGCCACGTCGGTGGAGGTCCCGCCCATGTCGAAGGTGAGCAGACGGCCGCAGCCGGCGGCGGCCCCGACGTAGCCCGCCCCCATGACCCCGCCCGCCGGACCCGAGAGCAACAGGTGCACGGCGCGCGCGCCCGCCTGCGCGGCCTCCATGGTCCCGCCGGAACTCTGCATCAGGGCGACCGACGCCGCGGGCACCTGCGAGCGCAGCCGCCCGACGTATCCCTCGACCAGCGGGCCGACGTAGGCGTTGAGCCAGGTCGCCACACCGCGCTCGTACTCGCGGTATTCCGCCAACACCTCGGAGGAGCGCGCGACGAAGATCCCCTCGGGAACCGCCGCGGCGAGGGCGCGCTCGGGCCCGTCGTCGAGAAACGAGAACAGCAGGCTGATCGCCACGGCGCGCGGTGCGAGCGCACGCAGGCGCGCATGCAGTTGCGCGAGGTCGGCGTCCGTCAGCGGCTCCACCACCGCGCCGTCGGCCGCCAACCGCCCGCCGGTCTCGAGGCACAGCTCCGGCGCAACCGGCGGCGCGACCGGCGCGGGCTGCAGGTCGTAGAGCGCCGCGCGCGCCTGCCGCCCGATGGTGAGCACGTCGGCGAGCCCGCGGTTGGTCACGAACGCCGTGCGCACACCCTTGCCCTCGAGCACCGCGTTGGTGGCCACCGTGGAGCCGTGCACCAGGTGCAGCCCCGCGGGGTCCAGGCCCAGTTCGCGGATCCCGCGCAGGATCGCTGCCTCCGGCGCATCCGGCGTGGACAGGACCTTGTGGATGCGCAGGCGCCCGTCGCGGTAGAGCACGAAGTCGGTGAAGGTGCCGCCGGTGTCGACGCCGAGCCAGTACGGTGCGCCGTCGGGCTTCACGGCCGCAGACCCGCGCCGGCCGGGAACCAACGCCGGCACGTCCGGTCGAAGCCTTCGACCCCGCGGGGCGAATTGCACCGCCTCGTGAATGATGTCACCATCCGTCCGACCCCGCGCGGACGGCGGGCGCGCCGCCCCGCAAGCCATTCATCAGGAAGACACGGAACGATTTCCATAATAAGAAACATGCCCAGCGATGTCCTGATCCGCGTCGAGAATCTCCATCGCTACTACGGCGATCTGTGCGCCGTGCGCGCGCTGAGCTTCGAGCTGCGCAAGGGCGAGGTCCTCGGCTTCCTCGGCCCCAACGGCGCCGGCAAGACCACCGCGATGCAGGTGATCAGCGGCAACCTCGCCCCGAGCGCGGGCCGCGTGTGGATCGGCGGCGTCGATCTGCTCGACGAGCCGCGCCGCGCCAAGGCGCAACTCGGCTATCTGCCGGAGCAGCCGCCGCTCTACCGCGAGTTCACCGTCGACGAGTATCTCGCCTTCTGCGCCCGCATCCACGGCGTACCACGCCGCGACGTGGTCGCGGCCGTCGCGCGGGCGCGGGCGCGCTGCGGACTGGAGGCGGTCGGCGCCCGTCTCATCGGCAACCTCTCCAAGGGGTATCAGCAACGGGTCGGTATCGCGCAGGCGATCATCCACACCCCGGCGGTGGTGATCCTCGACGAACCCACGGTGGGCCTGGATCCCATTCAGATCCTGGAGATCCGCGCACTGATCCGCTCGCTCGGCGAGGCCCACAGCGTCATCGTATCCACCCATATCCTCCCCGAGGTGCAGGCGGTGTGCAACCGCGTACTGATGATCCACCGCGGCGAGCGCGTGCTCTACGGGAGCCTCGAGGAGGTGACGCGCGACGCGGGCGAGCACGGCGTCACCGCCGCCTTCCGCCGTCCGCCGCCGGAGGAGGAGATCGGTGCGCTGCCCGGCGTGGCCGGCGTCGAGGCGCTCGGGGACGGGCGCTTCCGCATCCGGCCGGCGGCGGGCGCCGACCCGCGCGAGGCGCTCGTGGAACACGCGGTCGCGCGCGGCTGGGGCCTGTACGAACTGGCCGCGGAGCGGGCCTCGCTGGAACGGCTGTTCGTCGAGCTGGCCTATCGCGACGCGCGCCCGGACATGGAGGCCGGGGACCCGGTCCCGACGGAGGCGGCATGATCCGCACCCTCGCCCTGCGCGAGCTGCGCAGTCTGTTCCTCTCCCCCCTCGCGTGGGCGATCCTCGCGGTGGTCGTGTTTCTGCTCGCCTGGCTGTTCCTCGCCCAGGTGGAGTATTTCCAGCGCATCCAGCCGCAGCTCGTCGCCATCCCCAACGCCCCGGGCCTGACCGCCATCGTCGTCGCCCCCATGCTCGGCGACGCCGCGATCATCCTGATGCTGGTCACTCCGCTCCTGACCATGCGCCTGATCGCCGACGAGCGGCGCAACCGCACGCTGCCCCTGCTGCTGTCCTCGCCGGCGTCGATGACCGAGATCGTCCTCGGCAAATACCTCGGGCTGATGCTGTTCTTCCTCGTGCTGCTGGCGCTGATCGCGTTGATGCCCCTCTCGCTCCTGATGGGCGGGGGTCTCGACTTCGGCACGCTGGCGGCGGGGTTCCTCGGCCTCGCCCTGCTGCTCGCCGCTTATGGGGCGGCGGGTCTGTTCATGTCCGCGCTCACGCGCCAGCCGACGGTGGCGGCGATCAGCACCTTCGGACTGCTCCTGCTGCTGTGGGTGATCGACTGGTCCGGCAACGCGCGCCCGGGCATGAGCGGGGTGTTCGCCTATCTGTCGCTGCTGCAGCACTACAGTTCGCTTCTCAAGGGGATGTTCGACACCAAGGACGTGATCTACTACCTGTTGTTCATCCTCACCTTCCTGGTCCTCAGCGTCCGGCGCCTCGACGCCGACCGCCTGCAGCACTGAGGTCCCGGCGGTGACCGCTCTTCGCGAATGCAGGGTCGACCGCGCGCCGGGCGTCGTTCCGAGGGAGGCGGGCCGATGGAGGTGAGCGCCCGCTCGCGCCGCTACCTGCGCGCCCAGAACGCCGCCTTCCTGGTGCTCTTCCTCGGCATCGTGGGGCTGCTCGCGTGGCTGAGCACGCAGTACACCTACGAGGCCGACTGGACCGCCGGACACCGCAACACCCTGACCCGGGCGAGCGTGCAGGTGCTCAAGAAGATCCACGGCCCGGTGACGATCACCGCGTACGCGCGGGAGAACCCGCAGTTGCGCGCGCAGATCCGCAGCCTGGTCGACCGCTACCGCCGCGTGAAACCGGACCTGCGGCTCGATTTCATCAACCCGGACACCGTCCCCGCGCAGGTGCGCGAACTCGGCATCACGGTCGACGGCGAACTCATCGTCCAGTACCGGGGCCGCACGCAGCAGGTCACCCAGCCCACCGAGCAGAACCTGACCAACGCCCTGTTGCGGGTGGCGAGCGGCGGCAAGCGGCTCGCCGTCTTTCTCACCGGACACGGCGAGGCCGACCCGCTGGGCCGGGCGAACTTCGACTTCGGCACCTTCGGCCACGAACTCGAACGCAAGGGCATCTCGGTGCAGACGCTCAATCTGGCCGACGTCTCGAGCGTCCCCGCCAATACCACCGTGCTGGTAATCGCCAATCCGCGCGTGGACCTGCTGCCCGGCGAGGTGAAGACGATCCTGGCCTACGTCCGTCGCGGCGGGAACCTGCTGTGGCTGCAGGACCCGGGCCCGCTGCACGGCCTCGCCCCGCTGGCCGCGGCGCTGCACCTGCGCCTGCTCCCCGGGACCATCGTCGATCCGGCGGCGGTGCGCCTGTTCGGCGCGCCCTTCGCACTGGTGACCGACTATCCGCCCACCCCACTCACGCGCGGCATGAACCTGCTCACCCTGTTCCCGCAGGCAGGCGCCGTCGCCATCGACAAGGATCACGGGGGCTGGCAGGCCGCCGCCTTCCTGCTGAGCAGTCGCGCGAGCTGGGACACCACCCAGCCACTCAAGGGCGAGATCTCCTTCGTCGCCGGCCGCGACCGGCGCGGTCCGCTCGACATCGGCGTCTACCTGACGCGCCCGGCACCGGCCGCGGCCGCCGGGCCGGGCAAGACCGCCGGCGCGGACAAGGCGAAGGATGAGGGACGCAAGGACGGAGCGCGGCCGCGCACCCAGCGCGTGGCGGTGATCGCCAACGCCGACTTCCTGTCGAACACCTACCTCGGCAACGCCGGCAACCTGAACCTCGGGCTCAAGGTGTTTCAGTGGGTCACGCACAACGACCGCTTCGTCGACGTGCCCGCACGCACGGCCCCGGACCGGTCCCTGAACCTCTCCCCGACCGCCGAGGGGGTCATGGGCTTCGGGCTGCTGCTCGGCCTGCCGGCGCTGCTGCTCGCCGGCGGGGTCGTGATCTGGACCCGCCGCCGCCGGCGCTGATCCCGTGCGCAGCCGCACGCTCCTCAACCTCGCGCTCATCGTGTTGGCCGCCGTGCTCGGCGCCGTGGCCTACTTCCGTCCGGGCCACCATCCGGCGCCGAAGAAGCCCACGCTTACCGCGCTCAAGCCCGCGGACATCACCCGCATCCGCATCGAGCGCCCCGGGCACGCGACCATCCGGCTGCGGCGCGAGCACGGGGTGTGGCGGATCACCGCACCCATCCGCGCGCGCGCCAACACCCTGCGCGTGGAGGGCATCGAGGACGCCGCCGACGCGCCCAGCCTCGCCGGCTATCCCGTGCCGGGCCTCCAACTCAAACAGTTCGGCCTGGCCCCGCCGAAGGTGCGCCTGTGGCTCAACGGGCACGAACTCGACTTCGGCGACACCGATCCCATCCACCAGTGGCGTTACGTGCGCGTCGGCGACCGGGTCCACATGATCGGCGACACCGTCTATCCCTTTCTGACCATGCCCCCGACCGCCTTCGTCAATCTGGCGCTGTTGCCGCCGGGGGCCGACATCGAGGCGCTGAATCTGCCGCACCTCTCGCTGCGCCGCGGGCCCAAGGGGCACTGGACGCTCACCCCGCCGCGCAAGGAGGCCGACCCCGTGCGCATCGACGCCCTGCTCGCGCGCTGGCGCGACGCCCGGGCCCTGTTCATCCAGCGCGATCACGGCGGCCCGGACAAGGGCCGCATCACCGTGCGCCTGGAGGGACGCAAGGCGCCCCTGGTGTTCGTCATCCGCCGCACTCGGCCCGGCCTGGTCCTGGCGCGCCCGGCCGCGGGCCTGAGCTACCACCTCGGGAGCGGCGGTTCGCACGGGCTGCTGCGCCTGGAGACCCCGGCCCACCGCGACGCGGCAGCGGCGCCCAAACGCCCCCGGGGCGACGCCGGCATCCGCGGGCGACCGGCGCACTGAACCCATCCCCCGCCCCCTTTCCGCACGCCCCGGAATAAACCCGCGACAGGCCGCGTCCCGTCCCTGTCCACCCGAGTCGTTTATCGGGGAGACCATGACCACAACAACCGTCGAACCACCCGGACCGCGGGGGGAGGAATCCATCATGAATCAATCCGCTATGAGAAATCCGGCACTCGGGCTCGCGCTCGCCCTCACCACCGCCCTCCTGGCCGCATCGGGCCCGGCGACGGCGGCGAAGAAGGGTGCCGGCCTCGGCCACGACTACCGAACCTTCCACAGCGACGGGAAGATCGACTACGGGCGCATCGGCGACTCCTACAAGGCCGACCTGGTGATGTACCTGGCGGGCAACCAGTTCATGGTCATGGAGGACCTGATGCGGGACTTTCAGAAGAAGAACCCGGACATCCGCTCGGTGTACGTCGAGACGATTCCCCCCGGGCAGATCCTCAAACAGCAGATCCTGCGCCAGGGGACGATCAACGGGCGGCGCACCTCGCGCACCCCGGATCTGTTCGCCAGCGTGAACCTGGGCCACCTGAAAAAGCTCCGCGCTAAGGGGATCATGCACGACTACATGATCTACACCCACAACCAGCTCGCGCTGATGGTGGCCGCCGGGAATCCCAAGGACATCCGGGGACCGAAGGACCTCGCCCGCAAGGACGTCGTATTGTCGCTGCCCAATCCGCTGACCGAGGGCATCTTCAAGTTCTACGGCTCCAGGATGCTCAAGCAGGTCGGGATCTACGAGGCGGTCACGCACGACAGGAAGTGCAAGAGCTGCTGGGCGATCCCGGGCAAGACCTGGTTCACCTCGCGCCACCACCGCGAGACGCCTTACCGCATCGAGCACGGGCAGGCCGACGCCGGGATCGTCTGGGCGACGGAGGTGGTCTACGGCAAGGAGAGCGGGCGCAAGATCGACGGGGTCTCCCTCGCGGCCCCTTACAACATGGCCTCGGAGGTAGGCTACGCGATCGGCCCGCTGGTCAAGGCCCGCAACCCGCGCAACGCGCGGCGCTTCCTCGAATACCTGCAGACCGACGCGGCGCAGGGCATCTACGGGAAACACGGCTTCGTGCGCGCGACTCGCGAGGAGCTGCGCCTGCGGGCCATCCCCGTCCCGGGCCGCTCGTAGCGAGGTGCCGGCGGGGGGGCGCTTCCCCCCGCCGGCACCGCCGCGGCGGCGCCGATCTGCTACCCTCACCGCTAGCGCCGCCCCACACCGTTCCGGAGCGGAGCGATCGGGAACATCGTTGCGTCGCGCACGCGGCGCGGGGAGGTCCGGGATGATCGGCAAGAAGAACGTGGTCTTCGGCTTTCTCTACCTGGTGCTGACCGCGGCGCTGGGTCCCTACATGGTCACCCAGTTCGGCACCGTGGCGACGGCGGAGGGCGCGCGCCAGAAGGCGCTCGCCGCGCTCCAGGGGATGGCCGCGAGCGGCTTCACCGACCCGGCGACGCTCGAGACGCTGACGCCCGCTCAACTCGCGCGGATCAACGCCCGCGCCCTGCTCGCCGTCAACGACGCGCTCACCGCACGCGCCCCCATCGACGCGATCAAGGGCGGCCCGCACACCCACGGCAACCTCGAATCGCTCCTCAACATCGCCGTGGGCCTGACGCTGTGCTTCACGGCCGGGGCGGTGTGGCTCCGGCAACTGGTGAGCTGGGCGTTCATCGCCGGGGCTTTGCTGCACTCCGGAATGCTCTACCTCGGCATCGTGTTCCAGTTCGCCTGGGCGCGGACGGTACTCGACACCGGCATCGGACCGGCGCTCATCCTCGCCGGGCTGCTGCTCGCGGGGATCGCGACCGCGATCGGCCTGCGCGGCGAGCCCGTGCGCGACACCTGAGCCCGTCCGGCGGATGATCGGACTGCTCCAGCGCGTGAGCCGCGCGCGCGTCCACAGCGAGGGGCGCACGCTGGCGGCGATCGAAGCGGGGCTGCTGGTGCTGGTGGGCGTGGAGCGCGGCGACACGGAGCGCGAGGCGGCGCGTCTTGCCGGACGCCTGCTCGGCTACCGCGTGTTCGCGGACGCGGACGGACGCATGAACCGCAGCGTCCGGGACAGGGGCGGCGCGGTGCTCCTGGTACCGCAGTTCACGCTGGCGGCCGACACCCGCAAAGGGACCCGCGCCGGCTTCAGCACCGCGGCCGACCCCGACACCGGCCGGCGCCTGTACGAGGCCCTGTGCGCCGAGGTGCGTGCGCGCCATCCCGCCACCTGCAGCGGGCGCTTCGGGGCGGACATGCAGGTCGAGCTGACCAACGACGGTCCGGTGACCTTCTGGCTGCGCGCCGCCCCGCGCTAGCCGCCGCCGGCGTCAGTCCCGCCGGCCCCCGCCGCAGGGACGCCGGAACCAGCAGGTCAGCGCCGAGGAGGCGAATGTCGTCAGCCAGAACAGGAAAAAACCGCCGGTATACGCGCCGAGGCGGCAGTCCTGGAGGCGGCCGCTGCAGTGAAGCAGTTCGACCGGATCGAACCACATGAAGAAGGCCGCCGTCGCCAGCCCCGCCACCAGAAACGACGGCCAGAGCACCGAAGCGCAGCGCTGGATGCGCGGCATCTCCCCCACGCCCGTCGAACCGTCCATACCGTGAATCCCCCATGCTCCCCGCCGGCTCCGTCCGGCTCCCCTTGCACCCCGTGCCGCACCGCCGCCCGTGCGCAGGTGCGACCCTCGAAAAAATGCGGCGCCCCCCGCCCGGCCCGCGATGACGACGGCCGAACCCTCCGGTCGCCGTCAGGATCCGTTCCCGTGACGCGGCTGGGCGACCGGCTCGCAGGGCCGCACGCCCGCCAGCGCGCGCAACCGCTCCGGATCGGCAATGCGTATGAGCTTGCGCTCGACCTCGATACAACCCAGCGTCTGCAGCCGGGTGAACAACCGGCTCACCGTCTCCACGGCCAGGCCGAGGTAGTTGCCGATGTCGCCGCGCGACATACTCAGCCGGAACTCGGTGGGCGAGTATCCGCGCTCCTGGAAGCTGTTGGAGACACTCACGAGAAAGGTGGCCAGCCGCTCTTCGGCGCCCTTCTTTCCGAGCATCAGCAGATGCTCGTGGTCGCGCAAGACCTCGCGGCTCATCAGGCGGTGGAGCTGCTGCTGCAGCCCTGGCACCTGTGCGGACAGCGTCTCGAGCTGACCGAAAGGTACCTCACACACGCTGGTCGTCTCCAGGGCGACCGCCCCGCAGCGGTGCTCGCCCACGTGGATGGCGTCGAGCCCGACCAGTTCGCCGGGGAGATGGAAGCCGGTGACCTGCTCGTGGCCCTCGTCGGTGGGCGCGCAGCTCTTGACCGACCCGGAGCGCACGACGTGAACGGCGTGGAACCGGTCGCCCGCGCGATAGAGATACTCGCCGCGGCGCAGCGGCCGGCGGCGGCGGATGATCGCATCCAGGCGTTCGACATCCTCGCGCGAGACGCCGACGGGCAGGCAGAGCTGCACCAGGCTGCAGGCGCGGCAGGCGACCTTGAGGCCCTTGAGGCTGACAACCTTGTCCCCGCCGCCCGTGTCCTTCATACCACCCCCTCGCCCGCAGAACCGCGCTCCGATCAAGGATTTCAACAGATTCCGGGGCCGCGGGCAAATTGCGCCACCGCCGGGGCGCACGGCGCATCGCCGGCTCCCGGGGCCGCCCCGTCGGGCCGGCCGCGCCCGCGCCCCCGGATCGGGTCTCGCGCACCGGCCCGCCGCCGTCGCCGCCCGCCGGCCGGCGCATGTTCCCCGTTTTGAACCGCTTACGGTTTTCCCGGGGGGGCGTTCCCGGTATCATGGCCGGGCCGTCCCGACCCCCGTCCCTGACCCGGAGCCCACGGCCGTGTCGCGCAGCGCCAGCATCGAACGCAACACCGCGGAGACGCGCGTGCGGGTCCGCGTCGAGCTCGACGGCGAAGGGCGCAGCGAACTGCACACCGGCCTGCCGTTCTTCGAGCACATGCTCGACCAGGTCGCACGCCACGGGCTCCTCGATCTTCACATCGAGGCCGAAGGCGACCTCGAGGTCGACGCGCATCACACCGTCGAAGACGTGGGCATCACGCTCGGACAGGCGCTCCTCGAGGCCCTCGGGGACAAACGCGGCATCCGCCGCTACGGGCACGCCTACGTCCCCCTGGACGAGGCGCTCGCGCGCGTGGTGCTCGACTGCTCCGGCCGCCCGGGCCTGGAGTACCGCGTGCGTTTCCCGCGCGCACGCATCGGCGATTTCGATGTCGATCTCTTCCACGAGTTCTTTCAGGGGTTCGTGAATCACGCGCGCGTGACGCTGCACGTCGACGCCCTGTACGGCGACAACGCCCACCACGTCGCCGAAACGGTGTTCAAGGCCTTCGGGCGCGCCCTCCGGGCGGCGGTCGAGGCCGACCCGCGCGGCGCCGGCGCCGTACCTTCGACCAAAGGGAGTCTGTAGGCCGGACCCTCCCGCGTCGCCGCCCGCCCCGCGCCATCCGCCGCCATGAACAGCGTCGCCATCATCGATTACGGCATGAGCAACCTGCGCTCGGTCCACAAGGCCGTGGAGCACGTGGCCCCGCATGCCCGCGTGTGGGTCACCGGCGACCCGCAGCGCGTCGCGAGCGCCGCGCGGGTCGTGTTCCCGGGGCAGGGGGCGATCGGCGAGTGCATGCGGCGGCTGCGGGACACCGGCCTCGACGAGGCCATCGTCGCCGCGCTGCGCTCGCGCCCGTTCCTGGGGATCTGCCTGGGACTCCAGGCGCTGATGACGTTCAGCGAGGAGGACGGCGGCACGCCGGGCCTGGGGGTATTTCCCGGATCCGTGATACGGTTTCCGGAGGACGCACGCGCGGACGACGGCACGCGGCTGAAGATCCCCCACATGGGCTGGAACGAGGTCCACCGCACGCGCGAACACCCCCTGTGGTCGGGAATTCCCCAGGACAGCCGCTACTATTTCGTGCACAGCTACCACGTCGCGCCGGAGGACGAGGATCTCGTGGCCGCGACCACGCCCTACGCCCGGGGATTCGCATCGGCGCTGGCACGCGATAATATCTTCGCGGTGCAGTTCCATCCCGAAAAGAGCCAACTCGCGGGCCTCGCGCTGCTGGGGAACTTCCTGCGTTGGGACGGCGCGGCGTAACCACGCCCGCGGCGACGATGCAATCGAACAACCGGTCAACCGCCAAGGTCAAACCATGCTGCTGATACCCGCCATCGATCTCAAGGACGGCAAGTGCGTGCGGCTGCGTCAGGGTCGCATGGAGGATGAGACGGTGTTCTCGGACGACCCCGTGGAGGTCGCCGGGCGCTGGGCGCAGGCCGGAGCGCGGCGCCTGCATATCGTGGACCTCAACGGGGCGTTCGCCGGACGCCCGGTCAACGCCGAGGTCATCCGCGAAATCGCCGCGGCCCACCCCGATCTCGATATCGAGGTGGGCGGCGGCATCCGCGACGAGGACACCGTTCAGACCTACCTCGACGCGGGCGTGCGCTACGTGATCGTCGGCACGCAGGCGGTCAAGACGCCGCATTTCGTCAACGACCTGTGCCTGGAATTCCCCGGCCACATCCTCGTCGGCCTCGACGCGCGCGACGGCCGCGTGGCGATCGAAGGCTGGTCCAAACTCTCCAATCACAACGCCGCGGAACTGGCCCAGCGCTTCGAACAGGACGGCGTCGAGGCCATCATCTACACCGACATCGGCCGCGACGGCATGATGAGCGGCGTCAACGCCGCGGCCACGGCTGAGCTGGCGCGCGCCGTCCAGATCCCGATCATCGCCTCGGGCGGAGTGCGCAACCTCGATGACGTGCGCGCCCTGTGCGAGGTCGCCGAAGACGGCGTGGCCGCCGCAGTGATCGGGCGCGCCCTCTACGAGGGGACGCTGGACCTCGCCGCGGCGCAGCGCCTCGCCGATGAACTCTGCGGCGCCGGCTGAACCCATGTCCGCCCCCCGGCGGGCGCCGCGGGGCGTGGCCGGACGCGGACGATGAGCCTCGCCAAACGCATCATCCCCTGCCTCGACGTCGACGCCGGCCGCGTGGTCAAGGGCGTGCGTTTCGTGGAGATCCGCGACGCCGGAGATCCGGTCGAGGTGGCGCGGCGCTACGACGAGCAGGGCGCCGACGAGATCACCTTCCTCGACATCACCGCGAGTTCCGACGAACGCGACACCATCGTCCACGTGGTCGAGCAGGTCGCCTCCCAGGTGTTCATCCCCCTGACCGTGGGGGGCGGCATCCGCAGCGTGGACGACGTGCGGCGCATGCTCAACGCCGGGGCGGACAAGGTCGCCATCAACACCGCCGCGGTACGCGATCCGGAACTGGTGCGCGCGGCGGCGCGACGTTTCGGCGCCCAGTGCCTGGTCGTCGCCGTGGACGCCAAGCGCGCTGGAGGCACGGAGGCGGCGCCGCGCTGGGAGGTCTACACCCACGGCGGGCGCCGCGCCACCGGCCTGGACGCGGTCGAATGGGCGGTGCGCATGGCCGACTACGGCGCCGGGGAGATCCTGCTCACGAGCATGGACCGCGACGGCACCCGCGCCGGTTTCGACCTGGCGCTCACCCGGGCCGTGAGCGACGCCGTCCCGATCCCCGTGATCGCCTCCGGCGGGGTGGGCGACCTCGACCACCTCGTGGCGGGGGTCCGCGAGGGCGGGGCCGACGCCGTGCTCGCCGCCAGTATCTTCCACTACGGCGAGTACACTATCGCCCAGGCCAAGGAATACCTCTCCCGGCACGGGGTGACCGTGCGGCTCTAGGAGCCCGTCGGACTTGGGCATGTCCTACTGCGGCGGCGGGAAATCGGCCCATTTTTCCGATCGTTCTCGGTAAATAGCGATCACTATTCGCCTCAAACGATCGGAAAACCGTCCTCGCTCTCCCGCCGCCTCGCTACGAACACCCAAGTCCGACAGGCCCCTAGCGCGCCGTCGCGCCTTGCAACCGGAGGGCGTTAGCCGGAAACTGATCCGATGGGTAACGACTGGCTCGAAGAGATCCGCTGGAACGCCGACGGGCTGGTCCCGGTGGTGGCCCAGGATGCGTCCACCGGGACGGTGCTGATGCTCGCGTGGGCGAACCGCGAGGCCCTCGAGGCCACACTGGCCGCCGGGCGGGCGGTCTACTGGTCGCGTTCGCGCGGGCGGCTGTGGCACAAGGGCGAGTCCTCCGGGCATGAGCAGATCGTGCGCGAGATCCGCCTCGACTGCGACGGCGACACGGTCCTGCTGCGCGTGGAACAGAAGGGCGGGATCGCCTGCCACACGGGACGCCGCGACTGCTTTTTCCGACGCCTGGAATCCGGCCGCTGGGAGACGGTCGAGCCGGTCCTGAAGGATCCCGGGGAGATCTATGGCTGACGTCCTGGAACGACTCGGCGCGACCCTGGAGGCCCGCAAGGGCGCCGACCCGGAGACGTCCTACGTCGCCTCGCTCTACCGCAAGGGCCGGGACGCGATCCTGCGCAAGATCGCCGAGGAGGCCGCCGAGACGCTGCTGGCCGCCAAGGACGGAGACCGCGACCAGATCGTGCACGAGACCGCGGACCTGTGGTTCCACACGCTCGTGCTGCTCGCCAGCGAGGGTCTGGGCCCGCGGGACGTGTACGCGGAGCTCGAGCGACGCTTCGGCGTCTCGGGCATCGAAGAGAAGGCCGGGCGCGGCGGTTGAATGGCGCCCCGGCGCCACCTGCGAGGAACATAGCAATGGGATTCGGGTTCAAAGAGCTGCTGATCATCCTCCTGATCGTGCTGGTGCTGTTCGGCGCCAAGCGTCTGCGCAACCTGGGCTCGGATCTGGGCTCGGCCATCCGCGGCTTCCGCAGCTCGCTGCGCGAGGGGGAGGAGGAGAAAACCCCCGCGGCCGACGATCCGGCCGCCAAGGGGCAGGCGGCGGCCGGCGGAGAGCAGGGCCGGGTCATTGAGGGTGAGGCGCAGCGACAGGGCGCGCCGCAGGAGAGGCACAAGGTCTGAAGCGGCCCGGCCGTTCCGGTCCGGGCACGCCCTGAGTCTGCACCATGTTTGATTTCGGTTTCTGGGAACTGGTCGTCGTGCTGGTCGTGGCGCTGCTCGTCGTCGGGCCGGAGCGGCTGCCGCAGGTCGCCCGCACCGCCGGCCTCTGGATCGGGCGGCTGCGGCGCATGGCCGACGGCATGCGCGAGGAGATCCGGCGCGAACTCGAGGCCGAGGAGCTGAAGAAGAGCCTCCAGGATCTCAAGGACGAGAGCGGCTTCGACGAGCTGGAACGGGAGCTGCACGCGACCGACGGTGAAGTGCGCGACGGGCTCGAGTCGGCGCGACGCGCGGCGGACGCGCCGCAGCGCTACGAGATCCTGGAGGGAGAACCAGCGGAGGACGGCGGTGGGGCGGGGGTCGCGGCGGGCGAGGCCCAAGCCGCGCCGCGCGCGGGTGCCGAGGGCGCACCCCGGCCCGCGGACGCCGCCCCCGAACCCGCGGCGCAACCCGCGGGCGCACCGGAGCCCGCACCCGCGCATCCGGCGGCGCACCGGGACGGAACCCATGACGGCAAGGCCTGAGGGCGACGCGGACAAGGGAGACGGGGAACAGCCGTTCGTCTCCCACCTGATCGAGTTGCGCAGCCGGCTGCTACGCGGCATCGCCGCGGTGGTGGTCATCTTCATGGGCCTGTCGGTCTATGCCGACCAGCTCTACACCCTGCTCGCCAAGCCGCTGATCCGCCAGCTCCCGAAGGGGAGCAGCATGATCGCCGTCGACGTCACCTCGCCGTTTCTGGCGCCGTTTCATTTCGCCCTGGTGCTGTCGATCTTCCTGGCGATGCCCTACCTGCTCTACCAGATCTGGGCGTTCGTCGCCCCGGGGCTCTACCGTCACGAACGGCGCTTGGTCCTGCCGCTGCTGGTTTCCAGCACCGCCCTCTTCTACGGCGGCATGGCGTTCGCCTACTTCGTGGTCTTCCCGCTGATGTTCCGCTTCTTCACCCACGCCGCACCGCACGGCGTGGAGGTGATGACGGACATCAAGAGTTATCTCGATTTCGTGCTCACCATGTTCTTCGCCTTCGGGGTCGCCTTCGAGGCCCCCGTCGCCACCGTGCTGCTGGTCTGGACCGGGGTGATGACGCCGGAGAAACTGGCCCACATCCGCCCCTATGTCATCGTCGGCTGCTTCGTGGTCGGCATGCTGCTCACGCCGCCCGACGTCCTGTCCCAGGTCTCGCTGGCGGTGCCGATGTGGCTGCTCTACGAGGTCGGCGTATGGTGGTCGCGCTTCGTCGCGCGCCGCCGCACCAGGCCGGAGGAAGACGCCTCCGGCACCCCGGGGGAAGACGGCGCCGGCTGACCCTCGACCGTGCCCCCGCGCGCGCCGGTCACGGGCCGCGCGGCGGGATCTGCGGCAGGAATTCGCGTTCGGCGAGCGGCGCCGGCACCACGCGGTAGTCGAAGCGGGCGAACGAGCCGGTCGATTCGCGCATGCGGGTCAGGCGCACGTAGAGCAGGCGCGTCGTCAGGTTGACCGCGAGCACGCTCCCCACGTCATACACGGCCGCCGGCACGACGATGCCGGCGATCGCCCCGTCCCCGTCCGCCCCGGGTACCCCGAGGGCGCGGAAATACTCGGTCCCGCCGCCGGTCCCCGCGACCCCGCGCGTGGCGACCGGTTGCGCGCGGTCGGCGATCCGCTCGATTCCAAGCTCCATGTGCCCGTCATCGTGGATCCGGAGCCAGCGCACGATTCCGAGCGTCCAGGCGGATGCGTCCGCGCGCGCGGGTTGCGCCTCGAGGTCGAGGTAGGCGGCGAGCTGTCCCACGCGCACGCGCGCGGCCCGGGGCGGACGCCCGCGCACGGCGAGGCCGCCGGAGCTGGAATCGAAGCGCTCCCAACGCAGCGCGACGAAGCCCGGGGCGGTCGCGATCTCATCCACCGGATGTGCGTATACCTTGTCCCAGACGTCACGCTCGCGGTCCTCGGGGTCGAAACGGGTCTCGCGCGGGCGTGCGATCCCGTTGCGCAACCGCTCCACCGCCTCGTGCCGCTTCCACGGCTCCAACTCCTTCGGCACCAGGCTCAAATGGGGCGACACCTCCGACAGGGGCCCGTTGCGGATCTCGACCTCGTCGCGCTCCGGATGGAAGTCGGCCCCGCGCGATAGGAAATGGTGGCAGCTCCCGATTCCGATCGCGATCCGCACCGGCGCGGGCGCCGGCAGTCGCGCCGAACCGCGCGCCGTACGCGCCGACCAGGTGCGGTGCAGGCGCAGCCACATCGCCCGCTCCAGGCGTTGGGCGAGCGACGACCGACCCGCCGCGCCGGCGGCGCCGCGCCCGCCGAGGGCGGCGATCCGCGCGGCGACCTCGTGCAGCACCCCGTCGACCGGCACGACCCGCACACCCCCCGCGGGGGCGGCACAGCCCGGCACACCGAACGCGGGCGCCCCCGCGCCTTCGAGCGCGACGTAGAAGCGTCCCTCGACACCGCCCCGGTCCGGCGGCCGCAGGGGTTGCGCCTCGACCCACCCGCCCAGTCCCCGGTGCACCTCCGCGACCTCGCCCGGTACGAGGTGATAGGGATCGGCCAACGCCAGGAGGGCCGCACGGCGATACTCGCGGAACAGCTCCCCCAGGGCGCCGGCCGCCGGACCGTTGCGCCCGGCGGCGGTCCATAGCGCCTCGGCGTGGCGATAGAGGCGGTGCAACTCCCCCCATACACCCCGCGGCTCCACCGCGTACAGGCGGTAGTGTTCCAGCAGCAGCCGTGCGAGGGCGGCCGCGCTGCGCGCGAGCGCCCGCGGAAAGGCGGGCTCGCGCGGCCCCGCGGCCACGGGATGCAGCAACAGGAGTTTCTCGGCGTAGGCGCCTTCCTTCGCCAGTTCGAGCACGAGCCCGGCGCGGCGCCGCTCGGGTTCGCTCAGCGGCAACGCGGAACGGACGTATGAACCGGCGAGGGCGTCCATGACCGTCCCTAGCGGCGGGCGCAGCAATGCCACCGCGGCGGCGCGCTCGCCGGCGTCGATCGACGTGCGGTTCAGGGCGCCGAGCACCTCGAGCAGGAGGCCGGCCGCGCGCGGCGGATCGGCCAGCGGCAAGGCGGCGACCCGGGCGCCGATCGCCTTCGCATGGAGATCGGAGCCGGCGCCCGGCGCCCGATCCCGGCCCCGGTCCGGAACTTCGAGGGCGCTCTCCCCGATGAAGGGTTCCGGCTGCCCCGGGTGGTCGGTCCTCATCGACTCCTCCTGCACGCCCGCCGGTGACCGGCCCCGCCGGCATCACCCCCCCCCGCGCGGGGAATCCGGGGCGGGGCGCAGCTCAGAGGCAGGCGTCGGCGGCCTCGCGTGCGGCGATGTTGCGCAACGCGTAGCTCTTGTAGACGAGCGTCTCGTGCCCCCAGTAGGGGAACACGCAGGTGCCGGGCAGACCCCGGCACACGCGGATGCGCACCGTCTCGAGGTGCTCTTCGATGATCTCGTAGACGGCGCAACCGGCGAGCGTCACCTGCTGCAGGTACCTGCCGATCAGCGTGCCCGCCGCCTTGGAGCGCCGGTCGCACTCACGGATTCGGCTGCAGTCGTTCATGGTCGAAGACTCCGGATTCATCCGGGCCCGCAACCCCGCCCGCGGCCGATCCGCGGGCCGCGCGGGCCCTGCCCCCGGTTAGCGTCCGCGTGCGCCGCCACCTTTAGCCCGGCCTCAAGTTCCCGGGCGGGCGGCCGAGAAACTGGCGGGATATTGCGCCCCCGGAGGCCCGCGGCCCGGGGATACTGCGAGGGCACCCGCGGCCCGGAGACGTCGGCGGATGAGACTGCAGCGATCCACCCGACCGGCCCGCCGACCACCGCCCCCGGCGGGGCCGGCGGCCCCGAGACCGCGGCGCGACTCGCGCCTCCTCGCCAGCCGGCTCGACCTGCTGTTCGCGCGGCGTCGCGCCGAGTGGGTCGTGATGCCCCTGCTCGCGGCGCTGCTGTACCTTCTCCTCGCGGGTACGGTCCCCGGCAAGTGGCTCGCACCCTGGGCCGCGCTGACGGCCCTGCTCGGCCTGGTCCGCGCCGCCCTGATCCACGGCTACTGGAATCGCGAGCGCGCGTCCGATCCCGGAGTCTGGTTCCGGCGCTTCAACGCCGCGACGCTGGCCGCCGGCGCCGCGTGGGGGGCCGGCGCCCTGCTGGTCGCCCACTACGGCGGCCTGCTGCACCAGGTGTTCCTGGTCCTGGTGCTGTGGGGTCTGGGCGCGGCGGCGCTGGCTACGCTGGCCGCCTCCGCCGTTTCGGTCTTCTGCTTTCTCCTGCCGGCCTTCGCTCCGGCGGCATTCGAACTGATCCTGACGGGGGGCGCCGTACCGGCGGCGATCGGGGCCATGACCTTCGCCTTCGCCGGGCTGCTCGGTGTCACCGCCCGCCGCCTGGAGGCGACCCTCGCCCATTCCTTTCAGGCCGGCATCGAGAACACGGAGCTGATCGACCGCCTCGCCACCGCGCGACGCCAATCCGAGGATGCGCGTACCCAGCTCGAGCACGCCAACGCCGCGCTCAGCGACCAGATCCGCGAGCGCGAGCGCGCCGAAGAGCAGATCCGCAACTCCGAAACCCGGCTGCGCTCGATCCTGCACAACCTGCAGGACGTCGTCTATCGCACCGACACCGCCGGACGCATCGTCTGGATCACGCCCTCGGTCGAGCGACTCCTCGGTTACTCTGCGACGGAGTTGACGCACACGGCATTCGCCGGACTCTACCGGGATCCCGACGACGCCGGGCGTCTGACGGCGGCGCTCGAGGAACATTTCGGCATCGTGGAGAATTTCGAGGTCGCGCTGCGCACGCGCGCGGACACCGGGATCTGGGCCTCGATCAACGCCCACTTCTACCACGATACCGCAGGTGCGATCGCCGGCGTCGAGGGCAGCATCCGCGACGTCAGCGGGCTCAGACACGCGCGCGACGCGTTGCACAAGGAAAAGGACAAGATCCAGGTCACCCTTCAGTCCATCGCCGACGGGGTCCTCACCACCGACGTCAAGGGCGTCGTCGAGTACATCAACCCCACGGCCGAGCGGCTCACCGGGTGGCGCCTGCGCGAGGCGCGCGGGCTTCCGCTGGCGAACGTGCTCAAGCTCGTCGATGAGGCCACCCGGCGCCCGGTCCCCGACCCGGTCGCCCGCTGTCTGCGCGACAACCGGGCGTCCGCGGTACCCGGCAACACCTCCCTGCTGGGTCGCGGCGCCGCGCGCGAGTTCTCGATCGAGGTCACCGCAGCGCCGATCCACGACGGCGGCGGCGAGGTTATCGGGGCCGTCGTCGCCCTCCACGACGTCACCCGCCTGCGCGGCCTCGCCCGCCAGATGACCCACCAGGCGACCCATGACGCGCTCACTGGCCTGATCAACCGCCGCGAGTTCGAGGCACGCGTGAAGAACGCGCTGATCACCGCACGCAACGACGGCAAACATCATGCCCTGTGCTACATCGATCTCGACCAGTTCAAGGTCGTGAACGATACCTGCGGGCACGGCGCCGGGGACGAGCTGCTCAAGCAGCTAACCCGGCTGTTCCGCGAGAAGATCCGAGAGAGCGACACCATCGCCCGGCTGGGCGGCGACGAGTTCGGCGCGCTCCTGGAAGGCTGTACCGTCGAGAACGCCCAACTCGTGGCCGAAGATCTGCGCCGTAGCGTCGAGGCCTTCCGCTTCGCGTGGGAGTCCAAAACCTTCCGCGTCGGCGCCAGTATCGGGCTGGTCCCCATCACCGCCGACAGCGGCACGCTCTCCGACGTGCTCAGTGCCGCCGACGCCGCCTGCTACGTCGCCAAGGACCAGGGCCGCAACCGCGTCCACCTCTACCAGCCCGACGACGGCGCCGTGGCGCAGCGTCAGGGCGAGATGCAGTGGATCCAGCGCATCCAGCTCGCGCTCGACGAGGACCGCTTCCGCTTGTACTACCAGCCGATCCTGCCGATCTCGCGCCAGAGCGCCGCCGGGCGTCACTGCGAGTTGCTGCTGCGCATGCTGGACCCCACCGGCGAGGTGATCCCGCCCTACGCCTTCATCCCTGCCGCGGAGCGCTATCACCTCATGCCCGCCATCGACCGTTGGGTCGTGCGCGCGGCCCTCGGAGCGATGGCGCGCGGCACGGGCGCCCTCAAGGACATGGCCAGCGTATCCATCAACCTCTCCGGCCAATCCCTCTCGGAAGAGGAGTTCCTGGCATTCTTCGTGGACCTGGTCGAGACCTCGGGCGTCGATCCGCGCCGCCTGTGCCTGGAGATCACCGAGACGGCCGTGATCGCCAACCTGACCAGCGCCGGGCGGTTCATCACCAACCTTCGGGAGATGGGCTGCCGCTTCGCGCTCGACGACTTCGGCAGCGGCCTGAGCTCGTTCGCCTACCTCAAGAACCTTCCGGTCGACCTGCTGAAGCTGGACGGAAGCTACGTCAAGAACCTCGTCCACGACTCGACCGATCGGGCGATGGTGAAGGCCATCAACCACGTCGCCCACGTCATGGGGATCCAGACGACCGCGGAGTTCGTCGAGTCCGAGAACATCCTCAAGATCCTGCAGATGTTCAAGGTCGACTACGCCCAGGGCTACCACATCGGCAAGCCGCAGCCGATCGACGCGATCCCCGCAGCGCCCGCGCGGATGGGCACCCGGGGCGCCTGATCGCCCGTCCACGCCGCCCCGCGCCCGCCGAGTCCGCGGTGGCGCGGTTTACAGCGTCATCGGAAATGTAATACGCTGCCCGGCATCATGCGCGTCCCCAGCCGGAACCGATTGAACCTCGGTAAATTTTGCCGCGCGGCCCGCCTGGTCGCGGCGCTCACCGCAGCCGTTCTGGCCGGCTGCGCGTCCTCGGGCCACGGGCCGACCAGCGGCACCACGTCCGCCGCGGCCCACCCCGCGGCCGCGACCCTCGCCCAGGCACGACAGGCCTACGAGGGCGGGCGCTACGTCGAGGCCCTGCATCTCCTCCTGCCGCTCGCGCGCGCGGGCAATGCCGATGCGCAGTATAGCGTCGGCTACCTCTACTTCTACGGCTTCGGCACCAACCGCAACCAAAGCGAGGCGCTGACCTGGATCCGGCGCGCCGCCGCCCAGGGCAACCCCCGCGCCGTGAGCGCCCTGCGCTCCCTGCTCGCCGCCAACGCCATCACCGTCACCGGCGCCGGAGACGGCCCCCTGAACGCCGCGGCCGCCGCGTTCCGCGCCGGCGATTACCGCAGCGCGCGCCGCGAGTGGCGGAAGCTGGCCGAGGACGGCGATTGCCGCGCCCAGCTCGCCCTCGCCCGCATGAATGAGTTCGGCGTCGGCACCAAGGCGAGCTTCGCCGCGGCCAGCCGCTGGTACCGCCTCGCCCTGGCCCACAAATGCCCCGGCGCCGACGCCATTCTGCAGCTCGTACGCCCGCCACCCGAAGGGAAAGCGGACCACGGCCGGTAGCCCGACGATTCCCCGCCGCTAGTGAGCGCAATGAGCCCTTGGGTAACGGGTTGACGCCCAACCCGAGGCCCGGATGAAGGCCCGGCGGACCGGAATCCGGGGAACCCACCCGCCTGCTCCCGGATTCCGCTTCGTTGCATCGACACTACGGATACCTGGTATCCGTGCAGGCCTCAATAAAGCGCCGGCCTCCGGCGCCGCTAACCTTGCAGCCGACGCGCCGGGTACACCGACCCGGCGCGCGGACTCGGGGAAACGGGGGCGGGCATGGAAGCGCTTCGCAGGATCGATACGCACGGGCTGGCCGGCGGTGGAACACCGGACCTGGTTCCCGAACGCGGGCGCGTGCGCAGCTATCTGGACGCGGATCCCGCGCTGCGGGCGCTCTATACCCGGATCCGCACCGAGGTCTACCCGATCGTCAGCTCCAACTACGATCTCACGCGCCGCTGCAATCTGCGCTGCGAGGGCTGCCTGTTCTTTTCGGGGTCGGATTACGAGGACCATCCGGAGGAGTCCTCGGTGCGGCGCTACGACTCGCTGTTCCGGGCGGAAGCCCGGCGCGGCGTCAATTTCCCCTACTTCGTGGGCGCCGAGCCGTCACTGGCACAGGACCGCCTGCGCGCGGCGGCACGGCACTTCCGCCGCGGCGTAGTCTTCACCAACGGCACGATCCGCATCCATCCCGAGATCCCCTTCGCGATACACGTCTCGCTCTGGGGAGGCGAGGCACGCACCCGCAGCCTTCGCGGCGGCCGGCTGCTGCACAAGCCGTTGCGCAACTATCAAGGGGACCGGCGTGCGACGTTCATCTACACCATCAACCACCGCAATATCGGCGATATCGCGGAGGCCGTCTCGCTCTGCGACGCGCACGGGACCCGCATCTCCTTCAATCATTTCTCCGCCACCACTCGTTACCTGCGGAACCTGGAGACCGGCACCCCCAACGACCGCCGCTTCTTCCGCATCAGCAACGCCGACGACAACCTGCGCCTGACCGGCGACGACCTCAAACGCGCCCACGACATCGTGGAACGGATGATGGAGGACCATCCGGAAACGGTGATCTATTCGCGCCGCTTCAACGACTGGATCAGCCGCCCCGAGGGTCTGTACCGGCTCGACCCCGCCTCCGGCTGGGCGCTCGATTGCGAGACCCGTAACGCCCCGTATCACCGCCACTACCACACCGACCTCACGGCCGACGGCGGGAAGTGTTGCGCCCCGAACCTCGACTGCGCGGACTGTCGCGCCTACGCCATGGCCTATGCGACCTTCCGCCGGCGCCTGCGGCGGTTTCTGGGCTCGAAGGAGGCGTTCGCCGGCTGGCTCGAGGCGGTAGATACCTGGTGCCGGCTGTTTCTCGTCGGGTGGGACCGCTGAGGAGGCGTCGCCGCGACCCGCCGACCGCCCGACCGCAACCGTGGAGGCGTAACCGGCCCCAGGGGCTGCCGCCCGACGAGACCGGGCACGCGGCGCGCTAAAGTCCTGTCGGACCGCGCCGAATCCACAGATTGGGGAAGGGATCCTTCCGGCTCCGGTGCCGCTGGGGATAGCGGAGGGGCACCGTGCGCGTCCCCGGAAGGGATTCGCCACTTACGGCTTCAGGGAACCGAAAATGGACAGGGACGCGAAACTTCGTGAACCGGCCGCCGGGGGGGCGGGACCGAACGCGCTGGCGCTGCGCTGCTCGCCGCACTTCCTGGCATGGCTCGAAACGGCGGGCGTCTCGCTCGCGGTCAGCACCTACCGGACCAACCGGCTGTTTCTGCTGGGGCGCAGGCCCGACGGCGGGCTGTCGGCCTTCGAGCGGCTGTTCGACGGCGCCATGGGCCTGCACGCCGCCGTCGATGGGCTCGCGCTGGCGGGACGCTGCCAGATCTGGCACCTCGGCGCCACCGCCCCGGGTGCCGGGCGCTATATCGACTACGACCGCTTGTATGTCCCCCGTATCGCGCACATCACCGGGGAACTGCGCATCCACGATGTCGCCGTCGGCGCCGACCGGCGGACCTGGTTCGTCAACACCCTCTACAGTTGCATCGCGCGTACCAGCGAAGAGGCGAATTTCGAGCCGGTGTGGCGACCCCGGTTCGTCTCCCGGCTGGTACCCGAGGACCGTTGCCACCTCAACGGCCTCGCGATGCGCGGGGACCGGCCGCGCTACGCGACCGCGGCCGCCCGCTGCGACACCGCATACGGCTGGCGCGACCGTCGCAACGCCTCCGGGTGCGTGATCGACATCGACTCGGACGAGATCCTCGCCGCCGGACTCACGATGCCGCATTCGCCGCGCTGGCACGACGGGCGGCTGTGGGTACTGAACTCGGGCGCCGGGGAACTCGGTCGCATCGACACACAGTGCGGACGCTTCGAACCGGTCGCCTTCTGTCCAGGGTATCTGCGCGGGCTCGCTTTCCACAGCGGCTACGCCGTCGTCGGCCTCTCGCTCCCGCGTGCCAACGGACTCTTCGCCGGCCTGCCGCTCGACGACCGGCTCCGGGACCGCCGAACATCCCCCCGCTGCGGCCTCTGGATCGTGGAGCTTTCCACCGGACGCGTCGCGCATTGGCTCGAGTTCGAGGGACCCGTCCGGGAGCTCTACGATGTCGCCGTACTGCCGGGCGTTCGGCGTCCGGCCGCCATCGGCCTGCGCACCGACGAGATCGCGCGGGTCATCCGCTTCGTCGAGGGCGGCGCGACGACGATCCACACGATCTCCGATAGCCCGCCGCCCTCCGCGCCCACGCCCGCGCCCGAAGGCGCCGCGCCGCCATCCCGACGGGCCGACGTAGCGTACCGTTCGGAACACCTGACGCTTGCCGCCGCCCTGGAACGGTTCGAGGCGCTCACGTTCCCAAGCCTGTCGCGCCAGGCCGCGGCGCATACAATCAACGAGCCGTTGCTCGCGGCCTGCGCCCGGCGTCGCGGTGAGCCGGTGAGCCTGGCCCTCGCCGAGCGCTCCGCCGACGGGCGCGCGGCGCGCCTGCTGTCGCTATTCGTGCGCCCCGCCGACCGTCGCCGGGGGATCGCCGCCGCACTCCTGTCGGAACTCGCCGCAGCGGCCGGGCGCGAAGGCGCACGCCAGATGGAAGTCGCGTTCCGCTCCGACTGGCCCGCCACGGCTACCCTGGAACACCTGCTGGGGCGCCTCGGCTGGACCTCTCCGCAGCCCGTGATGCTGCTGTTCAAAGGGACGATGGACGACATCGCCGCCGCGCGCTGGATCCGCCGCTGCCCGCCGCCGCCGGGATACGAGATCTTTCCGTGGGCCGAGCTGCGCACCCACGAGCGCCGCGACCTCCTGGCGCGCGAGCGCAGTGCGCCGTGGTACCCCCGTACGCTGAGCCCGTTCCAGGAGGAGGCGCGTCTCGAACCGATCAACAGCCTCGGGCTGCGCCATCGCGGCGAGGTCGTGGGCTGGATCATCACCCACCGCCTCGTCGCGGACACGATCCAGTACACCACCCTGTTCATGCGCCGCGACCTGCGGCGGCTCGGGCGCGCGCTGCCGCTGCTCGCCGAGGCCGTACGCCGCCAGATGGTCAGCGGCGTCCCCAAGGGGACCTGCGCCGTGCAACCCCACAATCGCGCCATGGCCGCGTACATGCGACGCCGGTTCGTCCCGTACGGCATCTCGCTGAGCGAACTGCGACGCTCGCGCAAGGAACTGGCACACGCCGCCGGCCGCCTCCGGCCGCGCATCGCCTGAATCGCCGGCCGATGGATACGATCCACCCCCCCGTTCAGTACCGGCGCCGGCCGCGTGGCGTGCCTGCGGTCCCGTTCCGAAGATCCGCGCTGGCGCGGGAGGTCGCGCGCGTCACGATGCTGGCCGCACTCTGCGCGGCAACGCCGGCCGCGCCCGCCGCCACCTCCCAGCTCGTGTTCACCAACCCGGCGGTACTCCCGGGGCTGCGGGTCCCCGCCAACGGCGCCCCGACCTTCGTGGACATCGACGGGGACGGGAAGACCGAGGCCTTCGTCGGCGCGGCAGACGGCAGCATCCGCTTTTTCCGCAACGTCGGCACCGCCGCGCGCCCTGCCTATCAGGAGCAGACCGGGAGCGCCAACCCATTCAACGGTATCACCGTGGGAGGCTTCAGCACACCCGCGTTCGTCGACATCGACGGCGACGGTGACCTCGACGCCTTCGTCGGCGCGAACGACGGCACGATCCGCTTCTTCCTCAACACCGGCTCGCCCACCCGACCGGTGTTCGTCGAGCAGACCGGAACCGGCAACCCGTTCGCCGGCGTGAAGGTCGGCGGCTGCTGCGGACGCAGCGCGCCGGCCTTCGTGGACGTCGACGGCGACGGAGACTACGACGCCTTCGTCGGAGACTTCTTCGGCACGATCTCCTATTTCCAGAATACGGGCAGTGCGACCAATCCCGTATTCACGCAGCGCACCGCCGGTGCGAATCCACTCAACGGCGTCGACGTGGGGTTCTTCAGCGCCCCGACATTCACCGATTTCGACGGCGACGGGGACTACGACGCCTTCATCGGCACCAAGTACGGCACCGTGCTCTACTACGAGAATACCAGCACCGCCTCGAACCCGGTCTTCACCCCGCGCACCGGGGCCGCCAATCCGGCCGCCGCCGTCCACGTGGGCAACGACGCGGTGCCGGTCGTGGCGGACGTCAACGGCGACGGCGTCCCGGACCTCGTGGTCGGCGATCGGGGCGGAAACGTACGAGTGTTCCCCGGGCAGCGGACGGCCGCCGGCGTCGTCTTCACCGACCCCAACCCGCTCGGCGACACCTATGGGATTTTCGCCGCGGCCCCCGCATTCGCCGACCTCGACGGCGACGGCGCCGTCGATGCCCTCGTCGGCGCCCTAAACGGCACCGTGCACTACTTTCACAACGACGGCAGTGCAACCAAGCCGGATCTCGTCGAACGGACAGGCGGCGCCAATCCCCTCAACGGAGTGGACGTGGGACGATACAGCGTCCCGGCCGTCGCCGACCTCAACGGCGACGGCCTCCCGGACGTCGTGCTCGGCGCCGCGGACGGCACGCTGCACTACTTCGTCAACACCGGGGCCGCAACCACGCCCGCGTTCATCGAACTGACGGGGAGCGCCAACCCGTTCAATACCCTCTCCGTGAGCGCCTACAGCGCTCCGTGTCTCGCCGACATCGACGGGGACGGGCTGCCCGACCTGGTGCTGGGCGCCGCCGACGGGACCTTGCGCTACTACCGCAACACGGGGACCGCGACCAACCCCGCGTTCACCCTCGTCACCGGCGCGGCCGACCCGTTCAACGGCATCGACGTCGGCGGTCGCAGCCGTCCGTACCTCGTCGACATCAACCACGACGGCGCCCTCGACCTCTTCGTGGGCGCCGGCGACGGGAGTATCCATCTGTACGAGAACGTCGGCACGAAGACCAGCCCCTCCTTCGTCGAGCGCACCGGCGCGGCCAACCCCTTCACCGGCGTCGCCCTCGGATCCGACACCTCACCTGCCTTCGTCGACATCGACGGGGACGGAGACTACGACGCCTTCATCGGCTCCTACCAGACGGGGCTGACCTATTTCCGCAACGATACCCCGCAGGCCGATCTCGCCCTGACCCAGGTCGCCGCGCCCGATCCGGTCTTCGTCGGCCAGCGGCTGAGCTACACGATCACGGTATCCAACGCCGGCCCCGACACCGCGACCGGCGTGGTGGTCACCGACACCCTGCCGAGCGGCGTCGACTTCGTATCGGCCTCGACCGGAAGCGGCGGTGCCTGCACTTTCACGAACGGGGTGATCAACTGCAGCCTCGGGAACCTCGCACCGGCGGATTCCGCGGTGGTCACGGTCATCGTTACACCGACGGCGACCACACCGCCCCTCAATCAGGCGACCGTCAGCGCACGGGAATTCGACCGCAACCCGATGAACAACCGCAGCGCCGCCGATCCGTCGATCGGCGTCCGTGCCAGCGCCACCGGCGGCGGCGGGGCGGCCGGGCCTCTCGATGTCGCGCTCGCACTCGCGTTCGGGGGGTTGGCCGGGCGCAAGCGCCGTCGCGGCGCCGGGACGCGATGAGATTGAAACCCGAACGCCTCGGGGCCGCGCTCGCGGCGGTCGCGATGGCCCTCGCGCTCAGCGGCCGCGCCTCCGCCGCGGGATGGTACCTGCGAGCCGCCGTCGGCCGCGCCTCCGCGGGGGTGAATACGGCGGAACTCACCGGGGCCCTGGACGCCGCCGGCCTCCCCGCGACCGCTCAGGTCCATGGGGCCGACGCCGCCTGGACCGTGGTCGGCGGCCTCCAACTACAGCGTCACTGGGCCCTGGAAGGAGGTTATCTCGATCTCGGCCGCGCCCGGACGACGGTCGACGCCGTCGGCATCCGCGATCCCGCGGCCTTGCTGCGCGCCATCGCCGACGACGGCCCCATCCTGCCGCATGGTTGGACCGTCCAGGCCGTCGGCCGCATCTCTCCCCTACCCCGCCTGCACGCGTTCGCCCGCATCGGCCTCCTGCGCTGGGCAAGCGATGTCAGTGTCGCGGCGGCACCCCTCGCAAACCTGCAGCGCACCGTCTCCGGCGTGGCCTTCACCTACGGCGCCGGGGTTGAATACCGTCTCCTCGAACGCATCAGCGTCGGTGTTTCGCTGCAACGCTACGACCTGCGTGGCGGCGCGGTGGACTTTGCGGCGCTGGGTTTCCGCTACGATTTTCACGCGCCCTGGACACCCGGCACCGCCCCGGCCGCCGCACCGTAAGGTCCCCCCGCGAAAAACCGATTGGATGGGCCCGCCAGGACTCGAACCTGGGACCGAGGGATTATGAGTCCCCTGCTCTAACCGACTGAGCTACAGGCCCGTTTGGAGGGCGTTTGGCCGCCCGGGGATAGACGCGGGCTAGTATATAACCCTTGGACGGGCCTCGTCTCCGATGGGGGGAGGCGCCGGCAGGGAGCGCTATCGAGGTGCAAACCGAAGAATGGCGGGAACTTTTGGTGCGTTTCGCGGACTAATTTCGGTTGAGCAGGCTCAAATCTTCGTTGAAGCAATCGATGTAGATTTCGGGCTATCCCGATCCGCGGGGGACGGTCGGGCGATTTCGCGCCTGCGCAGGGCGTCGGGACCGGTGCACCTTTCGCGCGCGGGGAAGCGGCCCGGCGGGCGGGGCGATCCGTCCCTGCCCGCCCCGTTTGGTGGCAACGCGAAGAGAAGGGACCGCCGGTCGTGACGCATCGTCCCGGGGGTCTTCCTCGCGCCGCTCCCAGGCATCGATCCCGGGCATCGCGCCCGCGCGCCGGCCTCGGTGGCGACCCGGGCCGGATCGGGACCGCCCGCCGGCCCGTCGGTCGGGCGGTCGCTGCCGGCACGGCCGCTTCAACGAACCGCCGCCTGCTACATTCGAAACGACCGAAGACCAAATATAAAGGATCGCCATGCGTTGGCTGCTGCGTATCGACCGTACTCCGAGACTGATGATCCTGAGCGTGTTCCTGGGCGTCGTGGGCGCCCTGGGGGCACAGGTGTTCCTGTGGATGCTCGATGTGGGCAACCGTTACCTGCTCGAATGGATCAGCGGCTATCACCCGATCGACGTCGCCGAGGCCCACCTTCTGGGGACGGCGCCGGCGCTGGGCCACTGGTTCTGGCTCGTCCCCGTGGCGACCACCCTGGGCGGGCTGCTGTCGGGCTTCATCGTCTACACCTGGGCCCCGGAGGCAGAGGGACACGGCACGGACGGTGCGGTGAAGACCTTCCACCGCACCGCCGGGCGTATGCGCTACCGGGTGCCGCCGATCAAGGCGCTGGCCAGTGCGATCACCATCGGGTCGGGCGGATCCGGGGGCCGCGAGGGGCCTACCGCCCAGATCGCGGCGGGCGTGGGCGCGATCACCGGCGGCCTGCTGAAGTTGCCCGACGCCGAACGCCGCTACCTGGTCCTCATCGGCATGGCGGCGGGGCTGTCGGCGATCTTCAAGAGTCCACTGGGGACGGCCTTTTTCGCCGTCGAGATCTTGTACTCGGGGATGGCCTTCGAGGGTGAGGCGCTGATCTTCACGCTCGTGGCCTCGGCGGTCGCCTACGGACTCACGGGGCTCTTCGACGGCTGGACCCCCCTGTTCATCCTCCCCAAGGGGGTGACCTTCGGTCAGCCCCTGGACGTGGGCTGGTTCATCGTGCTGGCGGTGTGCGCGGGTGTACTGGGCGCGATCCTGCCGACGGTGTTTTATTTTATTCGCGATGCGTTCCATCGGCTGAAGTTGCCCAATCAGCTCAAACCGGCCATCGGCGGGCTGGCACTCGGGCTGATCGGTATCTTCGTGCCGCAACTGCTGAGCGGTGGTTACGGCTATACCCAGTTCGCCCTTCAGGGCGGCGGCGGAATGGCTCTGTGGTTGCTGTTCGCCCTGTCCATCGGCAAGGTGTTGGCACTCTCACTGACCATCAGCTCCGGCGGATCGGGCGGCGTGTTCGGGCCGAGCCTGTTCGTGGGTGCCCTCCTCGGGGCGGCCTTCGCCTCGCTGCTGCACACGGTGGGGATTACGGGGGTCAATCCCTCGGCGCTCGCCGTGGTGGGCATGGCGGCGCTGTTCGCGGGCGCGGCCCGGGTGCCGATCGCCTCGATGCTGATGGTGGTGGAGATGACCGGCGGCTACGACCTCATCATGCCGGCGATGCTCGCGGTTACGGTGAGCTACCTGGTGCAGTCCTTCCTCACGCGCAACGCGCGCTACCCGACGCTGTATGAGGCGCAGGTACGCAGCCCGGTCGACAGCCCGGCGAACCTGGAGACCTATCGACGCATCGTCGCGGACTTCCTGCGCGAGCGGCGCGTCAAGGTCGACATGGGAATGCTCGACAAGCACCTCGACAACGCACTGGAAGGCGGCGAGGGGATCCCGCTGCTCGGCGGGCGCGAACACCTGGTCAGTCTGGCGCTGCGCGCGGGCACGCCGGTCGCCGGTCAGGAGGTGCGCGCGCTGGGCTGCCGCGACGTCCTCATCGCCGGGGTATTGCGCGGCGAGAAGCACATCGTGCCGACCGGAGACACGCGCCTGCAGGTCGGCGACCAACTGCTGGTCGCGGGGACGCGGGAGGCGCTGGAGCGGTTCCGCGAACAGGTCGCCTCGCGCGAGGACCCCGCAGAGGCGGTTCTCGAAGTGAACGAGACGACCGAGGCCCGGTAAAGACGACCCCCCCGCCCGCGAACCGGCGACCCCGGCGGCCCGGGGCCCCGGTTCGCGGGCGGGGGTCTATTCGAGATCCAGGAAGCTGCGCAGCGTCTCCGAGCGCGTCGGGTGACGCAGCTTGCGCAGGGCCTTGGCCTCGATCTGGCGGATGCGCTCGCGCGTGACGTCGAACTGCTTGCCGACCTCCTCCAGCGTATGGTCGGTGTTCATGTCGATGCCGAAGCGCATGCGCAGGACCTTGGCCTCGCGCGGCGTGAGACCGGCGAGCACCGATCGGGTGGCCTCGCGCAGTCCCTCCATGGTGGCCGAGTCGACCGGCGAGTCGATGTTCGGGTCCTCGATGAAATCGCCGAGGTGGGAGTCCTCGTCGTCGCCGATCGGCGTCTCCATGGAGATCGGCTCCTTGGCGATCTTGAGCACCTTGCGCACCTTGTCCTCGGGCATCTCCATGCGCTGCGCCAGCTCGTCCGGGGTCGGCTCGCGGCCCATCTCCTGCAGCATCTGGCGGGAGATGCGGTTGAGCTTGTTGATGGTCTCGATCATGTGCACCGGGATGCGGATGGTGCGCGCCTGATCGGCGATCGACCGGGTGATCGCCTGGCGAATCCACCAGGTCGCATAGGTCGAGAACTTGTATCCGCGCCGGTACTCGAACTTGTCGACCGCCTTCATCAGCCCGATGTTGCCCTCCTGGATCAGGTCCAGGAACTGCAGACCGCGGTTGGTGTACTTCTTGGCGATCGAGATCACCAGGCGCAGGTTCGCCTCGACCATTTCCTTCTTGGCGCGGCGCGCCTTCGCCTCGCCGATCGACATCTGGCGGTTGATCTCCTTGAGATCGGCGATGCCGATGCCGCCCGTTTTCTCGATCTCGATGAGCCGGTGCTGGGCCTTGAGGATCTCCTCGCGATGCCGCTCGAGGACCTTGGCGTACTCGCGGCCGCTGCGGATCTGCCGGTCGAGCCACTTGAGGTCCGTCTCGCTGTCGGGGAAGCTGGTGATGAAGTCCTTGCGCGGCATGTGCGCCTGATTGACGCAGATGTCCATGATGATCCGTTCCTGCGTACGGATCCGCTCCACCACCTCGCGCAGGTTTTCCACCAGCCGATCGGTGAAGCGCGGGACCAGCTTGAGGCGGACGAACTCCTCGGCGAGCTGGGCGCGCAGCTTGCGCGTGCGCGGATGCCCGGGGCCGTGGCGCGCCGCCGCAGCCTGGCTCTTCTCATAGAGGCTGCGCAGCTCCGCGAACCGGCGCCGCGCCTCCTCCGGGTCGGGTCCGGCGTTGAGGGGATCGTCCTCGTCGTCCGAATCGTCCTCCTCGTCCTCATCCTCATCCGCGCCGGCGGCGCGTGCGGGGGCGGGGCTCTGGCGCGCCGGCGCCGGCGTCGCCGGGGCCGCGTCGGCCTCCGCGTCGAGGAACCCGGTGATGAGGTCGGTGAGCCGCAACTCGCCGGCCTCCACGCGTTCATACTCACTCAGCAGCAGGGCGTTGGACTCCGGGTAGTGGGCAAGCGCCGTGAGCACCTGCAGCAGGCCGTCCTCGATGCGCTTGGCGATCAGGATCTCGCCCTCGCGGGTGAGCAGCTCCACCGTACCCATCTCGCGCATATACATCCGCACCGGGTCCGTGGTCCGGCCCAGTTCGCTGTCGACGGTGGACAGGCTCGCGGCGGCCTCCTCCGCCTCGTCGGCGGAGGTGGCGGAGGAGCCGCTCAGCAGCAACACGTCGGCATCGGGGGCCACCTCGTGGACCTCGATCCCCATGTCGTTGATCATCCCGATCACGTCCTCGATCTGCTCCGGATCGACGATGTCGTCGGGCAGGAAGTCGTTGACTTCGGAATAAGTCAGGAATCCCTGCTCCTTACCCTTCGTAATCAACTGCTTGAGCTGGGACTGCTGTTCCTGATCGGCGATGGGACTCGGCTCGGCCATACGATTCCTGTTCCACAAAACGTTAGGACAAAGTTAACGCACCAGTATAGTCGATAAGACTGATATTCACCAAAATAATTCCGCCCTACCCCTCTCCCCGGTGCCGCGCCGCGCGCCGCGCGAACAGCGCCTGAGCCTCCTGCCGCTCGGCCTCCGACCACTCGCTCGGCAACCGCCCCGCGAGCTGCGCGGACAATTCAGCCCAGCGCCGGTCCCAGGCACGCGCACCGCCCTCGGCCTCCAGCTTCGCCAGGGTATCCCGCAATTCCTGTGCCAGACCCGCTTCGGGCACTTCCAGCGGCACCGCCGCCAGCCGCTCGAGGTGGCGACCCGCCTCGGTCCCGCGCCAGCGCTCCAGCACCGCGGCGGTATTGAGATGCGGGTGCTCCCGCAGCATTTCAAGCAGTTGCACCAGCAGGTCGATCCCCTTGCGCTCCAGCCCGCGAAACCGCTCCGGCTCCGCGCCCACCTCGGCCGCGAGTCCCGGCCGGTGCAGCAAAAGCGCCAGGGCCCGTCGTACCGGGCTGCGCGCATGCACCCGGGCGAGGCCCGACCCGGGCGCCCGCGGTGCGGCCGGGGGGCGCCCCTCCTGCAGCCAGCGGCGGGCCTGCGCCCGCTCGACCCGGGCCCGCTCCGCCAGCCCGTCGACCAGGAGTTCGCGGAATACCCCCTCGGGGACCCGCGCCAGCAGCGGGCGGGCCAGCTCCACGAGTCGCGCACGGCCGTCCATGCTGGTGGTATCGGCCCGCCCCTCCAGCTCTTCATAGAGAAAACGCGAAAGTGGTACGCACTGCGCAATCCGCCGCTCGAACGCCTCTCCACCCTCGCGCCGTACCAGGGTATCGGGATCCTCCCCTTCGGGGAGGAAGAGAAATCCGACCTGACGCCCGCCGCGCAGTGCCGGCAGAGATGCCTCCAGCGCACGCCAGGCGGCCTGCCGACCGGCGCGGTCGCCGTCGAAGCAGAATACGACCTCGGGGGTCACGCGGAAGATCCGCTCGAGGTGTTCCCCGGTCGTGGCCGTACCCAGCGTCGCGACGGCATAGCGGATCCCGTGCTGTGCCAGGGCGATCACGTCCATGTATCCCTCGACGACCAGGAGGCGCGGCAGCCGCCGTAGGGCGCGCTGGGCCTCGTACAGGCCGTAGAGTTCGCGCCCCTTGTGGAACACGGGCGTCTCGGGGGAGTTGAGGTATTTCGGCGTGCCCTCGCCGAGCACGCGCCCGCCGAAGGCGATGGTGCGGCCGCGCCGGTCGCGGATCGGGAACATCACCCGGTCGCGGAAACGGTCGTAGGCCCCGCCGCCGTCGCGCGCGACGGCGAGCCCGGCGGCCAGCAGCCGCCGCCGTCCCTCGGCGTCGGCGCCGAGAGCGCCCAGGAGGTGGTCCCAGCCCGGCGGGGCGTAGCCCAGGCCGTAGTCCTCGGTCACCGCCGCGTCGAGGCCGCGAGCCTCGAGGTAGGTGCGTGCGCGCCCCGCCGCGGGGTGGGCACGGAGCGCCTCGCGGTACACGCCGGCGGCGCGCTCCAGCACTGCGTAGAGATCCGGACCGGGGCCGCCGCGACGGCTCGCGGCCTCGCGCGGGACCGTCAGCCCGACGCCGGCGGCCAGCTCCTCGACCGCCTCGACGAACTCCATGTGCTCGTACTCGAGGAGAAAGCCGATGGCGTTGCCGTGCGCGCCGCAACCGAAGCAGTGGTAGAACTGTTTGACCGGACTGACCGTGAACGAGGGGGTCTTCTCGTTGTGGAACGGGCAGCAGGCGACATACTCGCGCCCCGCCTTGCGCAGCGGCACGCGCGCCTCGATGACTTCGACGAGATCGACGCGCCCGAGCAGCTCGTCGATGAACTCCTGGGGGATGCGTCCCGCCATCGGTCGCCCGTCACCTGCCCGCCTGTGGGGGACGGCCGGGTCGGGGAGGCCTCCGCCGGCCGCACGTCCCAAGCATAGTCGTTCCGGAATACGTGAAAAGCCCTGGAACCGCACGCCGGCGCACGCCGGCGCGCGCCGGGCGGCGCGGCCCGGCTCAGGCCAACCGTGCCTTGACCCGTGCGCTGACCGCGCCGAGGTCGGCGCGCCCCTGCAGACGCGGCTTGAGCTGCCCCATGACCTTGCCCATATCCCTGGGCCCGGCCGCGCCGGTGGTTGCGATCGCCTCGTCGATGAGGGCGTCGATCTGCGTCGCGTCCAGCGGCGGCGGGAGATACTCGCGGATGCGCTCGATCTCGTAGGATTCCTGATCGGCCAGGTCCTGACGACCGGCGGCTTCGTACTGGGCCAGCGAGTCGCGGCGCTGCTTGAGCATGCGGTCGAGCACCGCCAGGACCTGCGCGTCGTCGAGCTGGATACGCTCGTCGATCTCGCGCTGCTTGAGCGCGGCGAGGATCAACCGGACCACACCCAGGCGGCGCCGGTCGCCGGCGCGCAGCGCGTCCTTCATGTCCTGTTCGACCCGCCGGCGCAGCGGGGATCCTTCGGCGTTCATGGCAACATTCATGGCCCGCGCGGAGCGGCTCGTCGCCGCGGGCTTCAGAACGGGCGCGCGCGCCGGGCCGCTTCCCGCGCCAGTTTCTTGAGGTGGCGCTTGACCGCCGCGGCCGCCTTGCGCTTGCGCATTACGGAGGGCTTTTCGTAGAACTCCCGGCGGCGGATCTCGGTGAGGACCCCCGCCTTCTCACAGGCGCGCTTGAACCGCCGGAGCGCCACGTCGAAGGGCTCGTTTTCGCGTACTTTTACGTTCGGCATGAAACCCGTGACCTCGAATTCCGCAGGGTGGTAGGCTGGGCTACCCCGGAAAACGGGTAATGCTATACGGGCGGGCCGCCAAATGCAAAGCACGACAGCCGCCGGCGACAGGCCCCTGCGCCGCGTGCTCGGGATCGAGACCTCGTGCGACGAGACCGGCGTGGCGATCTACGAGATCGCCGCCCGGGCTGGGGACGGGGAGACCGTCGCCGGGCCGGCGGGCGGGCGCGGGCTGCTCGCCCATGCCCTGCACAGCCAGATTCCGATCCACGCCGCCCACGGCGGAGTGGTGCCGGAGCTGGCCTCCCGGGACCACGTGCGCCGGCTGCTGCCGCTGGTACGCCGCGTCCTCGCCGCGGCCGACCTCCCGCCGGGGGCGATCGGCGGCGTGGCCTATACCGCCGGGCCGGGGCTCATCGGTGCCCTGCTCACCGGTGCCGCCCTCGCGCGCAGCCTCGCCTGGGCCTGGCGGGTGCCGGCGATCGGGGTCCACCACATGGAGGCCCATCTCCTCGCGCCCCTGCTCGAACCGGATCCGCCCGCGTTCCCGTTCCTGGCGCTCCTGGTCTCCGGGGGGCACACGCTCCTGGTCGAGGTCGCGGGCCTCGGGCGCTACCGCACCCTCGGGCAGAGCCTGGACGATGCGGTCGGGGAGGCCTTCGACAAGACCGCCAAGCTGCTCGGACTCCCCTATCCCGGCGGCCCCGCACTGGCGCGGCTGGCCGAGGAAGGCGACCCGGCGCGCTTCCGCTTTCCGCGCCCGATGACCGACCGCCCCGGGCTGGACTTCAGCTTCAGCGGGCTGAAGACCCACGTGCTCCAGACGCTCAGCGAACTGCCGCGCGACCGCGCCACCCGCGCCGACGTCGCCCGCGCCTTCGAGGACGCCGCGGTGGACACGCTGGTGATCAAGTGCCGGCGCGCGCTGCGCGCCACCGGCCTCAAACCCCTGGTGGTCGCCGGCGGCGTCGGCGCCAACCGCGCGCTGCGCGCCGCGCTCGCCGCGCTGGCGCGCGCCGAAGGGGCGACGGTCCATTATCCGCGCCCGGAGTTCTGCACCGACAACGGCGCCATGGTCGCGCTGGCCGGGGCGCTGCGCCTGGCGGCCGGGGAGCAGGAGGGACTCGCGATCGAGACGCGCGCCCGCTGGCCGCTCGATACCCTGCGCCCCCCGGCGGGCGCGGCGGATCGCGCCCCGCGGGGGGCACGGTCCTGACCGGCGCGCACCCGAGCGGCGGGAACGCGATGTTCAGCGGCCGATGCGCCGTTCGGTGCCGGAGAGCAGCTTGCGGATGTTGCTGCGGTGACGCCAGAACAGCAGCAGGGTGATGACGCCGGTGACCGCGGTGAGGACCGGATCGTGCTCCAGCCAGGCCACGGCGAAGGGCGCCGCCAGCGCCGCGCTCAGCGCGCCCGCCGAGGAGATCCGCACCGCGACGGCGACCGCCAGCCACACCGCGGCGAGCCCCAGCCCGAGCCGCCAGTCGGTCCCCAGCCAGACCCCGAGCGCCGTCGCGACCCCTTTGCCGCCCTGGAAACCGAAGTAGAGTGGGTAGAGGTGACCGAGGAACGCCGCCAGTCCCACCACCCCGAGCACGGGGGCGCCCAGCCCCAGCGCCTTGGCCGCCGCGACCGGGATCAGGCCCTTGGCGAGATCGCCGGCGAGCGTCGCGGCCGCCGCCCCGCGCCCGCCGAAGCGCAGCACGTTGGTCGCCCCGGGGTTGCCCGAACCCATGGTCCGCGGATCGGGGAGGCCGAGCGCGCGGCATACCAGCACCGCGCTCGAAAGCGAACCCAGGAGATAGGCGCAGAGCACGAAGGCGGCGTCGAGCGGCATGGCGGTATTGGACGGATTCGCGCGCGCCCGGTCAAGGGGAGGCGGCGCTTTGCGTCCGCACCCCCCGATTCTCTATAGTTCCGGCATGGATATCATCTACCTGCGCGATCTGCGCATCGACACCGTCATCGGGATCTACGAGTGGGAGCGGCGCATCCGCCAGACCGTGCGCCTGGACCTGGAGATGGCCGCCGATATCGCCGCGGCGGCGCGCAGCGACGCCATCGAGGACACCCTCAACTACAAGGCCGTCGCCAAACGGCTGATCGAGTTCGTCGGCGCGAGCCGTTTCCGGCTCGTCGAGACCCTCGCCGAGCGCGCCGCCGAGGTCGTCCTCACGGAGTTCAAGGTCCCGTGGCTGCGCCTGAGCGTGAACAAGATGGGTGCCGTGCGCGGCGCGCGCGACGTCGGCGTCGTCATCGAGCGCGGCACGGCGCCCTGACCGCCCCGCGTCCGCCGGACACCGCACCTTGCCCCGCGCCTACGTGAGCATCGGCAGCAACGTGGAGCCCGAGCGCAACGTGCGCTCGGCCCTGGCCGCGCTCGGCCGGCGCTATCGGGCGCTCGCCGTGAGCACCGTCTACGAGACCGACGCGGTCGGCTTCGAGGGTCCGCCGTTCTACAACCTGGCGGCCGCCTTCGACACCGACGAGACTCCCCGGGCGCTCATCGCCGCGCTGCGCGCCATCGAGGACGCCCACGGGCGCGTGCGGACCGGCCCGCGCTACGCCTCGCGCAGCCTCGATCTGGACCTCGTGCTCTACGACGATCTGGTGATCCGCGAACCGGGGCTGGAACTGCCGCGCCCCGACTTGCTGCGCTACGCCTTCGTGCTCGGGCCGCTGGCGGAGATCGCCGGCACCCTGCGCCATCCGGTCGCGGGGAAGACCCTCGCGCAGCTGTGGGAGGAATTCGGGGCCGCCGCCCGCACCGGCCTGCGCCCGGTGCCGCTGCGTCCGGAGCCCGAGACCGCGCCGGGCCCGCCGCGGGCCTAGGAGCCTCTCGGACTTAGGCTTTTCTACTGCGGCGGTGGGAGATCGGCCCATTTTTCCGATCGTTTTCGTTAAATAGCGATCACTATTCGCCTCAAACGATCGGAAAACTGTCCTCGACCTCCCGCCGCCTCGCTACGAACACCTAAGTCCGACAGGCTCCCAGGAGCCGCCGGACTCAGGAAACGGCCCCCTCCTGCGCCGCGAGGCGCGCCAGGAACTCCGGCTCGGGCATCGGGCGCGCGAACCAATAGCCCTGCGCCTCGTCGCAGCCCAGGCCACGCAGGTAGAGCGCTTGGCGTTCGGTCTCCACCCCTTCGGCCACCACCGGCAGGTCGAAACCGTGCGCCAGGGCGATCACCGCGGAGACCACGGTCTGGTCGCGGTGGTCGGCGTGGACGGATTCCACGAAGGAGCGGTCGATCTTCAGGCAGTCGGCGGTGAATCGCTTGAGATAGTCCAGCGACGAGTAGCCGGTCCCGAAGTCGTCGATGGCGATCGACACGCCGAGCGCGCGCACCGCAGCGAGCGCCTCGCGGGCCTGCTCGGAGCCGTGCAGGTCCGCGGATTCGGTGATCTCCAGCTCGAAGCAGCGACCGCTGCGCGGGCACGCCGCGCAGCCCTCGCGCGCCGCCATCGCATCGCGGAGGAAGGGGATGAACGAGGCGTGCGCGAGCTGCGAGGGCGAGACGTTGACCGAGAGCCCGATATCGCACAGCCCCTCGGCGCACCAGGCCAGGCGCGAGCGCAGCGCGCGGCGGATGACCCACTCGCCGATCGGGACGATCAGACCGGTCTTCTCGGCGAGCGGGAGGAAGTCGCCGGGCGGCGTGAGGCCCAGCCCCGGGTGGCGCCAGCGCAGGAGCGCCTCGGCGCCGACGATGCGCCCGCCGGCGAGTGCGACGCGCGGTTGATAGTAGAGTTCGAGTTCCTCTTCGCGCAGGGCACGGCGCAGGGCGCGTTCGGTCTCGCGCTCGCGGGCCGAGACGCGCGCGGCGCCCGCGTCGTAGCGGCGCAAGCGGTTGCCGCCGCCGCGCTTGGCCCGGTACATCGCCGCATCCGCGTGGCGCAGCAGCGCATCCAGATCGGAGCCGTCGCGCGGGAACAGACTGAGGCCCACGCTCACCGTGGCACGCACCGTCTGCCCGGTGATGCGGTAGGGGCGCGCCGTCTCCTCGATCAGCTTGACGGCGACGCGTTCGGCGTCGTCGGCGTCGTGGATGCCGGCCAGCAGCACGCAGAACTCGTCGCCGCCGAAGCGCGCCACGGTGTCGTCCTGGCGCACGCAGCGGCCGATGCGCTCGCCCATCTGCCGCAGCAGCTCATCGCCGGCGAGATGGCCGTAGTGGTCGTTGATCTCCTTGAAACGGTCGACGTCGAGGTAGAGGACCGCGCTGGTGCGCCCGACCGCCGCCGTCGCGCGCAGGAGGTGCTCGTTGAACAGCGTGCGGTTGGCGAGCCCCGTGAGCGGATCGTGGGTCGCCGAGAACGCCGAGTGGCGTACCTCCTCGGCGAGCCGGTTGTTGACCTGATGCAGCTCGCGCAGCAGCGTCGAGAAGAACAGCGGCAGCACGCCGATGCCGACGAGCAGACCGACACCGGCGTTGACATGGGCGTTCCAGTACTCGCTGGCGGCGATCACCGCACCGAAACCGGCCACCGACAGGAGCAGGGCGTAGGTCAGGTAGGGCAGCCCGAAGCGCAGGCCGTTGCCCATGATGATCCACAGGTACACCGGATAGAAGGCCGCGCCGACCGGACCGGTCAGGTAGAGCGCATAGGAGGTGATGGCGACGTCGCCGGTGATACCGAGGCCGCGGCGCAGCACCGAGGGTCGCGGATCGAGGCGCACGACGAGGAAGAGCGCCAGCGCGAAGGCGAGGAACGCGAGCGCCACGCCCGCGGCGCGCCACAGCTCGGGGGCCGGCGGGTCGCTGTGAGCGGCCATCAGCGCCAGATAGATCACCGCCAGCGAGACGATGGCGATGCGCGCGATGGTCTGCGATCGTTCCGCACCCCGACGAAAGCGCTCGAATTCGAAGTAACTCATCGCGCGGCCCGGGTGCGTCGGCTTGGGTTGCGGGTCGGGGCATCGGGGCCGGCGTGCATCGCGCCTCCGGGACCCTGAATTGCATCGGCCGCCGACAGGAATTCTTTAGAAAACGCCCCGGCGTGGTTGCCACCGCAGCGCCGGAACGAACGGCGGAGGATAGCAGGGGCCCCACCGCCTTGCCAGCCGCCTTCGCGCCCCCTATTCTCGAACCTCGCCGGCGCAATCCCCCGTCGCCGACGCGGGATCCTTGGCCGCCACGAGCACGGGCGCGAGCGGCCCGCCCCGTCGCCCCGGACCGCAAGCATGTCATCGCCCTCGCATCGAACGCACCCGCTGCCCGAACCGGATGCCGCGTCCGCGGCGCGCAGCGCCGAGATGCTCGCACGCATACGCGCGCACATCGACCGCCACGGGGGTTCGATCGCCTTCGAAGAGTACATGCGCATCGCGCTCTATGAGCCGGGCCTGGGCTACTACGCGGGCGGGTTGCGAAAATTCGGCGCCGAGGGCGACTTCGTCACCGCGCCCGAGAACGCACCGCTGTTCTCACGCTGCCTCGCGCGCCAGTGCGCCGAGATCCTCGACCGGCTCGGCGGCGGCGAGATCCTCGAGTTCGGCGCAGGCGGCGGCGCCATGGCGGCCGACGTGATCACCGAACTGCACGAGCTCGGGTGCGCGCCGGCGCGCTACTCCATCCTCGAAATCAGCGGCGAGCTGCGCGCCCGCCAGCGCGAGACCCTGGAGGCCCGCGCCCCGGCCGCCCGCGGCCGCGTGCGCTGGTGCGAGCGCCTGCCGGCGCGGCCGATCCGCGGGGTGATCCTCGCCAACGAGGTCCTCGACGCCATGCCGGCGGTGCGCTTTCGCGTCGCCGCCGACGGCGTGCGCGAGCTGCGGGTGGGGTGGGACGGCACGCGGCTGCACTGGGTCGAGGCCGCGGCCCCACCGGCGCTGGCCGCGGCGGTCGCGGAACTGCAACGCGACCTGCCCCAACCGCTCCCGCCCGGGTACACCTCGGAACTGAACCCGATGCTCGCCGGCTGGATGCAGTCGGCGGCCGATACGCTCGCCGCCGGCGCGATGATCATCATCGACTACGGCTACCCGCGGCGCGAGTTCTATCACCCCGAACGTCGTGACGGCACCCTGATGTGCCACTACCGCCACCGTGCGCACGCCGACCCGCTCGTGCTGCCCGGCCTGCAGGACATCACCGCACACGTCGACTTCACGGCCGTGGCGCGCGCGGGGACCGCCGCCGGTCTGCGCCTCGCCGGCTACACGACCCAGGCGCATTTCCTGCTCGGGACCGGGCTCGATCGCATCCTCGCCGCCTCCGACCCCGACGACGTGCGCGCGCATCTCGCCCTCACGCGGCAGGTGAAGCAGCTGACGCTGCCGGGGGAGATGGGCGAGCGCTTCAAGGTCATCGGCTTCACCCGCGACTGCGACGCCCCGCTGGCCGGCTTCGCCTTGCGCGATCTGAGCGATCGATTGTAGGCTTGCGGCCGAGGCGGCGCGCCGCGCGCCGGTCCAGCCCGACGCGAGCGAAGCGTGCCGACGCCCACCATCACCGCGATTTCCACCCGCCCATATCGTCCCCGGTGGCCGCGGCGTTGATGGATCCCGTGCACGCCGCCTGGCTGGCGCTGCTGCAGGGCGTCACCGAGTTCCTGCCGATCTCGAGCGACGCGCACCTGATCCTGGTCCCGCGCCTGCTCGGCTGGCCCGACCAGGGCCTCGGCTTCGACACCGCCGTCCACCTCGGAACGCTCGCGGCGGTGATCGCCTACTTCCGGCGCGAACTCGTGCACATGGCGCGCGCCTGGCTGCGCGGCCTCACCGGCGCCGGCCTCACCCCGGACGCGCGCCTCGCCTGGGCCGTGCTGTTCGGAACGATCCCGGCCGGGCTCGCCGGCCTGTTGCTGCACAAGGTCGTGGAGACACAACTGCGCACGCCCTTGGTCATCGCCGCCGCCACACTCGCCTTCGGCCTGCTGCTCGGCTGGGCCGACCGGCGCGGCGGCGGTCCGCGCGACGAGTTCATGCTGCGCTGGCGCGACGTCGCCGTGATCGGCTGCGCCCAGGCCCTCGCCCTGATCCCGGGCACCTCGCGCTCCGGGATCACCATCACCGCGGCGCTGTTCTGCGGCCTGAACCGCACCGCCGCGGCGCGCTACTCGTTCCTGCTCTCGATCCCGATCATCGCCGCCGCCGGCGCGCTGGAGGTCGGCACCCGGCTGCTCACCGCCCCCCATGCGGCCCTCGGCGTCCTGGCCATGGGGGCGGCGATCGCGGGCGTGAGCGCATATCTCACGATCCACTTCTTCCTGCGACTGCTGGATCGCATCGGCATGATGCCCTTCGTCGCCTATCGCCTGGTCCTGGGCGCGGTACTGCTCGTCTTGTTCCTCTGAGCGCCGCGCGGGAAGTGCCTCCGGATTCCGGCCTGCGGCCTCCATCCGCGCTGCATCGGATGCTCCCTGCGCGGGCCGGATGAAGCACGGCGCAGTCCGGGAACAACGGTCGGGACTACGCCGGTTTCGGTTGCCCGTCCGGGTCGCGCTCCGGGAGGGCGCGGCGGATCGCGGCCACGCGCAGGCGGTGCAACTCGCGCCCGATGTCCGCCCCGCGCAGACCGCGTGCGGCGATCGGTGCGGCCTCGACCGCGGCCGCCGCCGCCAGCGCCGCACGCAGCCACCCGGCCTGGGGATAGGGCCGGTCCTCGAGCCCGGCGCGCCCGCGGGCGTCGGCCTCGCACGCGAGCAGGAACTCATCGAGGCGCTCGGGACGGCGAAAGGCGCCCAGGGCTTCGAAGAGCTTGAGCAGGGTGGCGGGGCGCAACTCCGCGGCGCGGTGTGCGTGCCCGTGCCAGCGCGCCACCAGCACGGCGAGGTCGCGGTAGTCGTTGGGGATGCGCAGCCGGCGGCACAACTCCTCGACCAGGCGTACGCTGCGCTCCTCGTGCCCGCGGTGGCTGGGCCACTGCGCCGGGGGCGTCTCGCCCTTACCGAGGTCGTGGGTCAGCGCCGCGAAGCGCACGCGGGTATCGGGCGAGAGCCGCGCGGCCGCATCGAGAACCATGAACACGTGTACACCGGTATCGATCTCCGGATGGTAACGGGCCGGTTGCGGGACGCCGAACAGCCGCTCCAGTTCCGGAAACAGGCGTGCCAACGCACCGCAGGCCCGCAGCGTCTCGAAGAAGCGCGAAGGCGAGGCCGTCTCGAGAGCGCGGCGCAACTCGGCCCAGACACGCTCGGGCACCAGGGCATCGACCTCGCCGTTGTCGACCATCGTGCGCATCAGCGCGAGGGTCTCCGGCGCCACGGTGAACCCGAGCGGGGCGAAGCGCGCGGCGAAACGCGCCACGCGCAGGATGCGTACGGGGTCCTCGACGAAGGCCGGAGATACATGACGCAGGATGCGCCGCTCGAGGTCGGCGCGCCCGCCGTAGGGATCGATGAGGGTACCGTCGGCGGCGCGGGCCATCGCGTTGACGGTGAGATCGCGGCGCAGGAGGTCCTCCTCGAGCGTGACGTCCGTGTCGGCGTGGACCGTGAAGCCGCGGTAACCCGGCGCACTCTTGCGCTCGGTGCGTGCCAGCGCGTACTCCTCCTTCGTCTGCGGGTGCAGGAACACCGGGAAGTCGCGCCCGACGGGGCGGAAGCCCTGCGCCTCGAGTTCCTCCGGCGCGGCCCCCACCACCACCCAGTCGCGCTCATGCACCGGGAGTCCCAGGAGTTCGTCGCGCACCGCCCCGCCGACCAGATAGACGTCCATGCCGCCATGGTACCGGCGCGTGCTATCGTTCACCAACCATGCCCCGCCGGTCCCTTCCCCTGCCAGCGGTCGTGCTCGCGGCCGCCGCCCTGCTCCCGGGTTGTGCCGACCTCGGCTACTACGCCCAGTCGATCCGCGGGCAGGCGGCGCTGCTTGCGCGGCGCGAGCCGATCCCCCGGCTGCTGCATGCGGCCGATACCCCGCCGGCGCTCAAGGCCCGCCTCGCGCGGGTCCTCGAGATCCGCGCCTTCGCCGGCCGCGAACTGGCGCTGCCCGACAACGCCAGCTACCGCAGCTACGTCGCCGTCGACCGCCCCTACCTGACCTGGGTGGTGTTCGCGGCCCCGGCGCTCTCCCTGAAACCGGTGCGCTGGTGCTACCCCATTGTCGGCTGCGCCGTCTACCGCGGCTATTTCCACCGCAGCGCGGCGACGGCCTTCGCCGCGCGCCTGCGCCGGGACGGTGACGACGTCTATGTCGGCGGCGTCCCGGCCTACTCGACGCTCGGCTGGTTCGCCGACCCGCTGCCGAGCACCGTCATCGACTGGCCGGTCCCGGAGCTGGCCGGGCTCATTTTCCACGAACTCGCCCATCAGGAGCTGTTCGTGCCCGGTGACAGCCGCTTCGACGAATCTTTCGCCGTGGCCGTGCAGGAGGCCGGGGTCCGGCGCTGGCTCCAGACGCACGGCACCCCCGCCGCGCGCGCCGCCTGGTGCGCCGCCCGGCGCCGGCAGACGGCGTTCCGCGCCCTCATCGACGCCGCCCGCGCCCGCCTCGCCGCCGTCTACGCGGGCGCGCGCCCGAACGCCGCAAAGCGCGTAATCAAGGAGCGAATCTTCGCGCGGCTGACCCGCGACTACCGCGCCTTGAAGCGTTCGTGGGGAGGTTACGCCGGGTACGACCGATGGTTCGAGGGCGGGATGAACAACGCCAAGCTCGTCGCCCTGCAGACCTACGACGAGTACGTGCCGGCGTTCCGCCGCCTCCTGGCCGCGGCCCACGGGGACTTCCCCGCGTTCTATGCCACCGCGCGCGCCCTCGCGAAGCTCCCCAAGGCACGCCGCGACACCGTGCTCGCCGCATTGGCGGAGCAGGCCCGACCGAAACAATGTCGCACCGATCGACGCCGCCGGCCGGTAGGCCTCGTAGGGCGGGGCTTGCCCCGCCGACGACGTTTGATCCAAACAACGTCGGGCCAGGCAACGACGTCGGCCTGTAGGGCGGGGCTTGCCCCGCCGACGACGTTTGATCCAAACACCGTCGGACCAGGCAACGACGTCGGCCTGTAGGGCGGGGCTTGCCCCGCCGACGACGTTTGATCCAAGCAACGTCGGGCCAGGCAACGACGTCGGCCTGTAGGGCGGGGCTTGCCCCGCCGACGACGTTTGATCCAAGCACCGTCGGGCCAGGCAACGACGTCGGCCCGTAGGGCGGGGCTTGCCCCGCCGACGACGTTTGATCCAAGCACCGTCGGGCCAGGCAACGACGTCGGCCGGGCAAGCCCGGCCCTACCCCATGATTCACACGCCGACGGGCCATCCGTAGGGCGGGCCTTGGCCCGCCGGCGACGCATAACCCGAACCACATCGATTCATTCGGCGACGTCGGCCGGGCAAGCCCGGCCCTACCCCATGATTCACACGCCGACGGGGCATCCGTAGGGCGGGGCTTGCCCCGCCGACGACGTTTGATCCAAACAACGTCGGGCCAGGCAACGACGTCGGCCGGGCAAGCCCGGCCCTACCCCACCTCCAACGGCGATCCTGGACCCCCGTAGGGCGGGCCTCGGCCCGCCGGCCACGCCGATCCGAACAATGTCGCGCCGATCCGCGCCGCCGACCCGTAGGCCGGCCCGGTCCACCGCGGTCAACGGCGGCGGTAACGGTCGAGGGGATTGGAGCGCGCACGCTCGAGGAGGTGGGGCATGATCGCCTCGAGGGCCGTGGGCTCGATGCCCAGCCGCCCCAGCGCCGGCTCGCGGCAGACGCTGTCGGTACGCAGGGAGAGGTAGTTGTCGTAGGTGAACGGGCGCCCGGGCGCATGGTCGAGGAGGCGCGCCTGCAGCCGCGAGAGGCGGTCGCCGAGGCCGAGGACACGACGGCGCAGCCCAAGCATGCGCGCGATCCACTCGACGATCTCGCGCAGGGTGTAGACGCGGGGCCCGCATAGCTCGTAGCGGGCACCGAACGCCGCACGCAGGTCGAGGCTGCGCCGGAACGCCTCGACGACGTCGCCGACGTAGACCGGAGCGAAGCGCGCCTCGGGGCAGGCGAGAGGCAGGACGCCCGGTGCGAGCCGCAGAAGACCGGCGAAGCGGTTGATGAAACTGTCGTCGGCGCCGAAGATGACCGACGGGCGGAAACTCGTCACCCGCAGGCCCTGACCGGCGGCCAGATGGACCAGGTCCTCGCCCTCGCCCTTGGTGCGCAGGTACGCGCTCGAGCCGCGCGCCGCGTCCGCGTTCAGGGCGCTCATGTGCAGGAGCCGGCGCACACCGTTCGCGGCGCACGCCTCGACCAGCTTGCGCGGCAGTTCGACGTGGGCCGCGCGGAAGTCCCGGCCGCGACGGCGCTCGTTGAGGATCCCGACGAGGTTGACGGCGGTATCGCAGCCGGAGAGGGCGCGCCGCAGGGTGTCCGGGTCGTGCACGTCGCCGGGGCGCAGTTCCACGCCCGGCAGCACCCGCAGCTCCCGATGGCGTTCCGGATCGCGTGACAGGATCCGCACCCCGTGGCCGGCGCCCGCCAGCGCAGCCGTCAGATGACGGCCGACGAATCCGGTCCCCCCCAGGATCAAGATGCGGTGCAGCGACATCCCCAGGCTCCCTGTATGTTCGCAGGCAACCGGGATAGTGGGGACGGTCGCCGGCGCGGTCAAGCGCCCCGCGGGCTTCGGGCGGCGGCGCCGGGCGGTATACTGAACGTATGGCGGGAGCGCCGCGACCGGCCCCGGGAGGCATCATGGGACGCATGAAATCGATCAACCCACTGGACGGGACCACGCTGCGGGAGTTCGAGACCTGGGAGCAACCGCGCCTCGAACAGGCGCTCGCCGACGCGGCCGCCGCGGGGCCGGTCTGGGCCCAGACCCCCCTGGCGGAGCGTTGCGAGCGCCTGCGCGTCGCCGCTCGCGTGCTCGGGGAGCGGCGCGAGGATCTCGCGGCGACCATGACCCGCGAGATGGGCAAACTGATCGGGGAGGCGCGCGCCGAGATCGACAAGTGCGCCTGGGTCTGCAACTACTACGCCGACCGGGCCCCGGATTTCCTCGCCGACGAGCCCGTCGAGACCGACGCCTCGCGCAGCCTGGTCGCCTATCAGCCGCTGGGCACGGTGCTCGCCGTGATGCCGTGGAACTTCCCGTTCTGGCAGGTGTTCCGCTTCGCCGCGCCGGCGCTCGCCGCAGGCAACACCGGCGTCCTCAAGCACGCCTCCAACGTGCCGCAGTGCGCCCTCGCCATCGAGGCCGTGTTTCGCGATGCCGGCTTCCCGGAAGGCGTTTTCCAGACCCTGATGATCCCGGCGCAGTCGGTCGCGCGCGTGATCGCCGACCCGCGCGTGCGCGCGGTGACGCTCACCGGCAGCGAGCCGGCCGGACGCGAAGTCGCGCGGGAGGCGGGCCGAAACCTGAAAAAGACCGTGCTGGAACTCGGGGGGTCCGACGCCTTCATCGTCCTCGACGACGCCGATCTCGATCTCGCGGCCAAGACCGCGGTGACCTCACGCTACCTCAACGGCGGCCAGAGCTGCATCGCCGCCAAGCGCTTCATCGTCGTCGAGGCGGTCGCCGATGCGTTCGTCGAGCGCTTCCGCGCCGGGGCGGAGGCGCTGGTGCCGGGCGACCCGATGGACCCGGCCACCACGCTGCCGCCGATGGCGCGCCACGATCTGCGCGACGAACTGCATCGGCAGGTCCTCGACAGCCTGCAGCAGGGGGCCGTCGCCGTCACCGGCTGCGCGCCGGGCTCGGGCCCGGGGGCCTTCTACCAGCCCTCGATCCTCGACCGGGTGGCCCCGGGAATGCGTGCCTATGAAGAGGAACTGTTCGGCCCGGTCGCGAGCGTCATCCGCGCGCGCGACGAGGAGGATGCGGTGCGCATCGCCAACGACTCGCGCTTCGGGCTCGGGGGCAGCGTGTGGACTGCGGACCCGGCCCGCGGCGAGCGCGTCGCCCGGCGTCTGGAGTCGGGCGCCGCCTTCGTCAACGGCCTGGTCAAGAGCGATCCGCGGCTGCCATTCGGGGGCGTCAAGGACTCGGGCTACGGGCGGGAACTGTCGCACCACGGGATCCGCGAGTTCGTCAACGTCAAGACCCTCTGGATCCGCTGACCGCGGGCGGCCACACCCGTCGGGCGCCAGTAGGGCGGGCCTTGGCCCGCCGGCGGCGCCGACAAATGCGACGTCGGGACGGCCAACGGCCTCGGCCGGGCAAGCCCGGCCCTACCACCCCATCTCACGCCGACCCGGGCGACCGTAGGGCGGGCCTTGGCCCGCCGGCGGCGCCGACAACAAATGCGACGTCGGGACGGCCAACGGCCTCGGCCGGGCAAGCACGGCCCTACCACCCCATCTCACGCCGACCCTGGCGCCCGTAGGGCGGGCCTTGGCCCGCCGGCGGCGCCGACAAATGCGACGTCGGGACGGCCAACGGCCTCGGCCGGGCAAGCACGGCCCTACCGCCCCATCTCACGCCGACCCGGGCATCCGTAGGGCGGACGACCTGGGCCCGCCGGCGGCGCCCGTGCCAACTGGCGGAAACGCCTCGCGGGCCCTAATATTGAATCGCCGGGCGGCGCGCGATCCCGCGTTTCGGGGGGTGTCCCGGGGTATCCATGTGCCCGGCGCTTGGCAGGAGGGACCGAGATGGCGCGGGAGGTCCATTTTCGCATGCGGTGGGCTCACGCGAGGGACGGCCTGCTGGTGGCGTACCCGGCGCAGGCCACCGGCGCGGATGCGGACGGCGTCGTCCTGGCGCTCGAGCGGCGCGAGGGCGCCGAGCGGCGCCACGCCGAGCGGCGCCGGGACCGGACCCGTTGCCTGAGTTGCCGGCGCAAGGTGACGCGCCGGAGGGGGGAGCGCCGCAACGGCGGCCTGAGCGGGCGACACTGAGACCCGGTCCAGAATACCGCCCATCGTCCGGGAACTTCAGGAATCGGCATACGGACGCCGGCGCGCCCGGCGGGCGCGCCGCGTAACACCAGTCAATAAGCGGTTTTTATAGCGCGTAAAGGCAAGTTTGGTTGGCTTTTCGCACGGGTTTTCATTACCGTATACGGCTCTCCGAGCCACCCGTCCGTAACAAGGCGGGCGCGGGTCCACACCAGAACGATCGCCCCCCGGTTCGGCTTCTGAATCTTCGATAATTCAGGAAGGAAGGAACACCATGTCGAGGCTAGTGAAACCCCACGGCGGCGGTCAACTCAAACCCCTACTGCTTCAAGGTTCGGCCCTCGAAGAGGAGCGCAAGCGCGCGCAGGGCCTTCCCCAGGTCCCGATCACCTCGCGTGAGGCCGGCGACCTGATCATGCTCGGCATCGGCGGCTTCACCCCGCTGGACGGCTTCATGACCCATGCCGACTGGCAGGGCGTCTGCGACGGCATGAAGCTCGCAAGCGGCGTCTTCTGGCCGATCCCCATCACCCTGTCCACCGACCGCGCCACCGCCGACGGTATCCCGACCGGCGGCGAGATCGCACTCTTCGACCCCGAGCGCGGTGAAATCCTGGCGACCATGAAGGTCACCGAAAAATACACCATCGACAAGGAACACGAGTGCATGGCCGTGTTCAAGACCACCGACGCCGAGCATCCGGGCGTGCAGATGGTCATGAATCAGGGCGAGGTGAATCTCGCCGGACCCGTGAAGGTGCTTTCCCAGGGCGGCTTCCCGGAAAAGTATCCGGGCCTCTACATGACCCCGGCCGAGACGCGGGCGCTGTTCGAGAGCAAGGACTGGGCGACGGTCGCCGCCTTCCAGACCCGCAACCCGATGCACCGCTCCCACGAGTACCTGGCCAAGATCGCCGTGGAGATCTGCGACGGCGTGCTCATCCACTCGCTGCTGGGCAAGCTCAAGCCGGGCGACATCCCGGCGGAGGTCCGCACCAAGGCGATCTCCACCCTCATCGACAAGTACTTCGTCAAGGACACCGTGGTGCAGTCGGGCTACCCGCTCGACATGCGTTACGCCGGACCGCGGGAGGCGTTGCTGCACGCCCTGTTCCGGCAGAACTACGGCTGCTCGCACCTGATCGTCGGTCGCGACCACGCCGGTGTCGGCGACTACTACGGTCCGTTCGACGCCCACCACATATTCGACGAGATCCCGGCCGACGCGCTGGAGACCAAGCCGCTGAAGATCGACTGGACCTTCTGGTGCAACAAGTGCGAGGGCATGGCCTCCATGAAGACCTGCCCGCACGAGGCCGCCGACCGCCTGCTGCTGTCCGGCACCAAGCTGCGCAAGGCGCTGTCCGAGGGCGACCCGGTCCCGGACCACTTCAGCCGCCCCGAGGTCCTGGAGATCCTGCGCGCGTACTACGGCAGCCTCGCCGACGACCAGAAGGTGAAAATCAAGCTGACCGGCCACTCGGCGAAATAGACGACTCCGGAGACCGCCGGGCGCATGAAGCGCCCGGCGGATGTTTTCAACTGCAGTTAAACGTCAAGGTGGAGAGAGAACCATGCCTACTTTCGTCCGCACCGACAAATGCGACGGCTGCAAGGGTCAGGACAAGACCGCTTGCATGTACATCTGCCCGCACGATCTGATGCTGCTCGACAAGGACGGCTCCCATACCGGCCACGCGATGAAGGCCTTCAACCAGGAACCCGAGCAGTGCTGGGAGTGCTACTCCTGCGTGAAGATCTGCCCGCAGCAGGCGATCGAGTGCCGCCACTATGCCGACATCGTCCCGCTGGGCGCCTCCGTACAGCCGCTGCGCGGTACCGACTCGATCATGTGGACGATCAAGTTCCGCAACGGGACCATGAAGCGGTTCAAGTTCCCGATCCGCACCACGCCCGAGGGCTCGGCCGATCCCACCGTGGGCAAGGGCAAGCCGGACGGCGCCGAGATCGGCAAGCCGGACGTGCTGTTCGATCACGACCTGCATGCCTGCGACATGAGCCAGTTTGTCAACGGCTGAGTCGCGGCCGAGACCGGTCCATACGCGGACGAACGGATTACAGAAAGAGACCAGAGGGTAACAAGCAATGGCCGATTACGCATTTGGGAATCCCGAGATCGTCGAGGAGGAAGTCGACATCCTCATCATCGGCGGGGGCATGGCCGCCTGCGGCGCTGCAGTGGAGATCGTGCAGTGGGCCGACAGCGACATGAAGATCAAGCTCGTCGACAAGGCCGCCATGTCGCGCTCCGGCGCGGTGGCGCAGGGCCTCTCGGCGATCAACACCTACATGGGCGAGAACGACCCGTCGGACTACGTGCGCATGGTCCGCACCGATCTGATGGGCATCATCCGCGAGGATCTCGTCTATGACGTGGGCCGCCACGTCGACTCCTCGGTGCATCTGTTCGAGGAGTGGGGCCTGCCGGTGTGGAAGCAGCCCGGGGACGAAGGCAAGAAGCTGACCGAGGGCGGCAAGCCGGTGCGCTCCGGAAAGTGGCAGATCATGATCAACGGCGAGTCCTACAAGTGGATCGTCGCCGAGGCGGCGAAGAAGGCCCTCGGGATGGAGAACATTCAGGAGCGCGTCTTCATCGTCAAGATGGTCAACGACAAGAACGACCCGGAGCGTGTGGCCGGCGCCATCGGCTTCTCGGTGCGCGAGCACAAGCTCTTCGTCTACAAGTTCAAGGCCTGCCTCCTGGTGTGCGGCGGTGCGGTCAACGTCTTCCGTCCGCGCTCCGTCGGTGAGGGCACGGGTCGCGCCTGGTACCCGGTGTGGAACGCCGGCTCCACCTACGCGATGGCCGCCGAGGCGGGTGCCGAGCTGACCATGATGGAGAACCGCTTCGTCCCGACCCGCTTCAAGGACGGCTACGGCCCGGTCGGCGCGTGGTTCCTGCTGTTCAAGGCGAAGGCCCAGAACGGCGCCGGCGAGGACTACCAGACCAAGAACGCCGACATGCTCAAGCAGCACAACTACGGCAACCACGCCAAGGGCCACGTGATGGGGACCTGCCTGCGCAACCATCTGATGATGCACGAGATGCGCGAGGGCCGCGGCCCGATCCTCATGGACACCCCGACGGCGCTGGCGAAGCTCGCCGAGACCATGACGCCCAAGGAGATCAAGCACCTCGAGGCCGAGGCGTGGGAGGACTTCCTCGACATGACCATCGGCCAGTGCGGCGTCTGGGCGGGCGAGAACATCGAGCCCGACAAGGAGATGTCCGAGCTCATGCCGACCGAGCCCTACCTGCTGGGCTCCCACGCCGGCTGCGCGGGCATCTGGGTCTCCGGTCCGACCGACCTGCCGGGCGTCCCCAAGGACTGGAGCTGGGGCTACCGCGGCATGACCACCGTCAAGGGCCTGTTCACCGGCGGTGACGGCGTCGGGGCCTCCGGCCACAAGTTCTCCTCGGGCTCGTTCACCGAGGGGCGCATCGCGGCCAAGTCCATGGTCCAGTTCGTGCGCGACAACAAGGACTGGAAGCCCGAGCTGGCGACCCCGGTCTCCGAGCTGGTCGAGGAGATCTACCGCCCGGTGAAGACCTACCTGGAGCACAAGGACTACACCACGGCGGAGGACGTCAACCCGCACTACATCACGCCGAAGATGCTGCAGTTCCGCCTGCAGAAGATCATGGACGAGTACGTGGCGGGCGTGTCCACCTGGTACCAGACCAATGCGCGTATGCTGAGCATCGCCGAGCGCAAGCTCCAGATGCTGAAGGAAGACTCCCTGAAGATGCGCGCCAAGGACCTGCACGAGCTGTTGCGCGCCTGGGAGAACTACCACCGCATCATCGCCGCCGAGGCGCACATGCGGCACATCCAGTTCCGTGAGGAGACCCGCTACCCGGGCTACTACTACCGGGCGGACTTCCTGGACCTGGACGACGACAACTGGCGCGTGTTCGTGAACTCGAAGTACAACAAGGCCAGTGGTGAGTGGACGTTCCGTAAGGTGCCCTACGTGCAGCTGATCAAGTAAACAGCCGCCGCAGGCGCCAGTACCCGGCCGTTCCGAAGGCCGGGCGTCCACTCCCGGGCGCCCGGCCTTCGTTTCTCTGCGAGGTGGTGTATGAAGGACATCAAGACGTTGGTACAGAACCCCCCGCGCGGGCCGGTCGAACCCGTGCAGCTCGGACTCGAGGATACGATCCGGTTCCGCTGCCACAAGGACATCGACTGCTTCAACCAGTGCTGCATGGACATCGACATCACGCTGACGCCGTACGACATCGTGCGGCTGTCGCGCCGGCTCAGCATCGGCACCGCGGAGTTCCTGGCGCTCCACGCCGTCCCCTTCGAGATGGACCAGCACGGCATGCCCGGCTACAAGCTGCGCACCCGTGAGGACGCTCCCGCCTGCCAGTTCGTCACCGCCGAGGGCTGCGGCGTGTACGAGGACCGCCCCGCGGCCTGCCGCTACTACGCGCTCGGCAGCATGGGGCTGCGGCGCAAGGATTCCCCGGTCGTGGACGACATCTACTTCCTGGTCAAGGAGCCCCACTGCCACGGCCATCTCGAGGATCGCACGCTGACCGTCGGCGAGTACCGGCGGGAACAGGGCGTGGAGATCTACGACGAGATCAATCGCGACTGGCGCGATATTGTGCTCAAGAAACGCTCCAGCGGCCCGACCGTCGGCAGACCGAGCGAGCGCAGCCTGCAGCTCTTTCACCTGGCGAGCTATGACCTCGACGGCTTCCGGCGCTTCGTGCTCGGTTCCAGCTTCCGCGAGACGTTCGACCTCGCTCCCGAAATTTACGCGGAACTGGAACGCGACGACGAGGCCCTGCTGCGCTTCGCGGCACGCTTCCTCAAGCAGGTCCTGTTCGGGGAGCGCAGCATCCCCCTGCGCGAAGGCGTGCGCGACCAACGCATCGAGCGCCGGCGCCGCCGGCTGGCGCAACGGGCCGAAGACGGCGGCGCGCCGCCGCACGACCCGCGCTACGACGACGCCGAGGAAACGGACTGAAGCCGGCGCGTCCCCGCGCGGATCGCCACCCACCGACCGGCGCCGCGGCGTTCGTGCAGGCTGCCGTCGTCGCCGATCCGAAGGACGGTCAGCCATCGGTTGTCAACCAGCCGGCGCAGCGGCTCGTTTTCGCAGATGATGCGGTCCATGGCCTCTGCCGGGGCTTCGATGAAGGCCGACAGACGCAGGGGCTCGTGTTGCAGGCGACCGCTGCTGTCGCGCAGCGACTGTTCCGACAGGCCGACGCGCAGGTCGCCGCCGTTGCCCTCGAGGACGCCCACGGTGCCGCCGACGACGTTGTGCAGGACCTTGTTGCCGCAGCCTTGGCGCTCGTTGTCCACGGTGGAGCCGTAATACTGCAGGTTGATCCAGTTGGCCACCACGAGCGGCGCGGTCATGATCAGAGCCAGGAGCGAGAAATCCGGGTCCTTCGCCGCGTCGTAGTCGTGCAGGAACGCCCGCCCGGCGAGATTCATCCCGCGCGTGCGCCAGCGGGGGGCGGCGATGAAGGCTGCGTTACCCGCCAGCGCCCACTCGGGGCGCACCTCGGACCAGTCCCCGGCGCGCGAAGCCACATTCCTCGCCGCGCCGTTGGGATCGCGCAGCCCCGGCTCCAGACGCACGATCCGCTCCAGCCGGGTGAGGTCACCGGCCCGCGCCAGCGCCGCGCGCAGTTCCACGAGCGTTCCGGCGTACGGATACGAATCGTCCGGGCACTCCAGAAGCTCCACCCGATCGGTGGTGGTATCGTGCAGCGCGGGCAGGAAGCGGCAGTGTTCATCCAGCTCCCAGCCGCGGCCCGCCAGCGCCTTTCGCACCTGCGGGTCGTTCAGGAGCGCGGCCGCCGCCCGCGCGTTGACCTCACCGGTCTGGCCGGCACACGCCCCGCAATCGAGCGCCGCCCGGTGCGGGTTGTTGGTCGTGGAACCCCCATGGCCGACGAGGAGCACCACGGGCGCGACCCGGCGCGTCAGCCCCAAGCCCGTGAGGATGGATTCGGCCATGCGCACCCGTTCCTCGAGCGTCAGGGAGGTCGAGAACTCGCACTCCACGCCGGCCCGTTCCCACGCCGTGAGTCCGGCGCGGTCCGGCTGAAGCGAGGGACGATGCCAGCCCAGGGCGTCGAGGAGCAGTCGCCCCACGTAGAAAAGCCCGGCCGTTTCGACGAAGGAGAAACACGAGGCCGCCGAAAGCTTGAAGTGTTTCCAGACTGCGCTGCGCCGCAAGCGGCGCAGGCGCCGCCGGAACACCGGCGCCGGGATCCGCTCATGCACATGGACCTGAGGTCTGAGCAGCACCGGCGTCTGCGGCCGGGGCACCGCGTCCCCGTGGCGCCGATAGTCCAGCATCACGCCGAAGAAGCCCGCGAAGCCGATCGTCTCCAACCCCGGCATGGCGCTCTCCAGATGCCGACGGTAGACCTCCGAGCGCACGTCGATGCAGAAGGCCGCCTGCACCCTGGGCCGCGCCGCGGCCGCGGTCGAGACGCGCCCCCGCCGGATGCCCGCCGCGAGCCGGCGCCGGAAGGCGATCTCCGAGGCGCGGAGCAGGACCTCGCCGCGACGGGCCGCTTCGGCCTCGGCGCCCCGGTCGGCCGCGATCCACCCGTGAAGTTGGCGCCGCCACCGCTCCAGGACCGCGGGCTCCGCCGTCCTGTGCAAAAGTGCCTCCCAGGCCATGCGGATGGCGAGCAGGTCCCCCAGGTCCGGGTGAGTCTGTCCCTCCAGCTCGGCCTGCCAGAGGAGGTGGCGACACCAGCCGGCCCATCCCCCGACGGATTTCAGCAGCACCAGGAAGTAGGCCTCTTCCGCCGCCCCGGGGATCCCCAGGGTCTGCCGCGCCCACGCCCGGGCCGCCGCGGCGTCGGCGGGCAGCTGCAGCAACCGGGCCCGTACGGCCTTGAGCCCCATCGGTCCGAGGCTGCGGTCATGCAGCGTGTAGTGTCGCCACGCCGCGAACAGCCCCGATCCCGGCCTTCTCGGAAACGCCCAGGTCGCCTGCCCGCGATCGTAGTAGGCCGCGAGGAGCCGGCTGATCTGTTCGACGACATACCTTGAGACCGGCGCCCGCCCGCGCCGGTCCAGCAGTTCCGGCAAGGTCCGCAGATGTGCGACCGGGCCGCCCGGGGTCTGCCCCAGATAGGCCCTCCACGCGGCCTCGTCGGCGTCGAGCCCGAGCGCCTGCGCCGCCTCCAGGATATCCGCCAGCGTGAGCCGCCCGTGCTCGACCTCCTGCGCATACCACCGGCGGTCCATGATCAGCCGCTCACCGACGGTTCCGTGCAGATAGGCGGCCGCCTCGGAGAACGGCAGTTCGGTGAACCCCAAGTAGGGGTTGACGGCGACGTAGCCGCTCAACGGCCAGACGGGGGCGATCCGGCGCACGACCCGATCGAAAAGATCGCCCGTGCCCTGCGCGAGCGGGGCGCTCATCGCACGACCCCCGACTCGACCAGGACCTCGCGGTTGCGGGCCATGCTCTGCAACGATTCGAGCGCCAGGTTGCGCCGCCGAGGTTCGACGCCGACCTTATCCGACCAGAAGCGATGGGAGAATTGCTCCACCCAGTAATCGACGTACAGCCCGTTGTACAAGTGGATGTACAGCGCCACCTGCAGCCGCTCGGGCAACCGCGCGCGCCCCGGCCCCTGGAGCCAGCCGAGGAGCAGGAACCCCACCGCCGCGGCTGCGGCAAGCCCAAACCCAAGCCCGGGCCCGGGCCCGGGCCCGCCGCCCGCTTCCAGCGCAGCCGCCAAGTCCGGCGCGAACCAGCCTGAGAACAGCCGGTGCAGCAGGAAATAGAGCACTCCCATGCCGGTCGCGATCGCTACGGCCGTGGCCCGCTCGACCATGCCACCGAACTGGAAACCCTTGAAGAGGATCTGGGACACCGCCACGGCGACGATGACGACCAGCGCAATCGGGACGGCGCCCACGAACGGATCCTCGCCGATGAACCAGGCACCGGCGACCGAGATGCACAGGCCGAGAATCACCATTGCGAGCCACGCCGCCGGACCAGGGGTCTCCTTGCCAGCGGCGGGGACCTGGCGCAGCTGGTCCGTGACACTGCCCGAGGACAGAAAGGCGTGGGCTTTGTAGAGCGAGTGCCCCACGAGATGCATGAGCGCCAGGGGAAAGAGCCCGAGGCCCAGCTCCAGGGACATGAAACCCAGTTGCGCGGTGGTGGACCACGCCAGCATCGATTTGACCGCCGTCTGTGTGGTCATGACCAGGGAGGCGATCATGATCGTCAACAGGCCCACCGCCCCGAGAAAGAGCAACGCCTCGGGTTCTCGAACCAGCAGCGGACTGGTCCGCAAGGCCACGATTGCACCGCTGTAGACCACGCCGGCGTGCATCAGGGCGGAGACGGGCGTCGGCGCCTCCATGACCTGAATCAGCCAGCCCTGAAACGGGAAATGCGCGCTCTTCAAAATCACCGCCCCGACGATCAGCCATGCGGCGACCTGCAACGAAAGCGGGAGGGTGCCGGAGCGCTCCGCGGCCCGGGCGATGGCGTCGAACTGCAGGCTTCCCACGCCCTGGCCCACCGACAGGGTCGCCAGCGCCAGGAGCAGATCCGCCGTCCGGCTGAAGATCGACTTCTTGTGGGCCGCCATGACGGCCTTGGGCCGGTCGCCGTAGAAGGCGAGCAGCCTGTGCAGGCTGAAACCGGTGGCGATGATGGCCAAGGTGAAGAGCCCGAGGTTGCCGGCGATCACCGCGACCAGAAAGCCCGCCGCCGTGAAGGCGAGCAAGCGGAAGAACCGGGCCTGCTGGGGGTCCCCGTCCAGGTAGCGCACGCTGTAGTGGGCGATCACGGCGACGACGAAGGACACCAGCGTCGCCAACACCATGGTCAGGCCGTTGACGGCGATCGACAGGGGCAGGTCGAAGCCGAATCCGGGCAGGGGCAGCCGCACCGGCACGAGGTCGAGCCGGGCCCCCAGGCCGAAGGCCAGATCCCCGAGCACCGCGCCCGCCAGCGCGAGCAGGGCTGCGCGGCGCACCCGCCTGCGGGCGGCCAGGGCCGCGCCTCGCGTGGCCTTCACGCCCGGGAGCGCGGCCAGAAGCAGGACGGCGGGCATCATCGCCAGGCAGGCGCCCGTCAACCAACCCGGAGGCAATATTCCGTCCATTGCTTTCTCCTCGCATGGAATCGTCGCGGGAGACTCTAGCGATGGAGAATTATTTATTCAAATTTAAATAGTCAATTTGTAACATTTATAAATATAAATTTACCGGACGGTTGGAGACGCGTACCGGGCGCGTGGTACGCACCCGATCCCGCCCGCTCAGAGATAGCGGGACAAATCCGGCCACAGCGCCACCAGCCTGCGGGTGATGAAGTCCTCCTGGGCGATGGAGAACTCGAGGAATTTCTGTGCCGTCAATGACAGGCGCTTGCCACGCGGACGGACCAGATACCACTTGCGGAGGATGGGGAAACCCTCCACGTCCAGGATCTGGATCGGTCCGCCGGCCCCCTCCAGAGCCAGGGAGTGAACCGAAAGAATCGAGATCCCCAGGCCGCTGGCGACGGAGTGCTTGATCGCCTCGTTGCTCCCCAGCTCCATGACGATGTTGGGCTTGAGCCCTTTCTCCGCAAAGAGTCTCAGGTAGGCATGACGAGTCCCCGAGCCGGCTTCGCGGGCAAGAAACGGTTCTTCGACGATGGCCGCCAGGGGCAGGGGCGGCGGCCTGCGGGCAAAGGGGTGGCCGTGCTGGGCCATGACCGCGAGCGGATTGGGCGCGAAGGGAATGGCTTCCACTTCGACCTCGTCATCGGGCACCTGGCCCATGACGTAGAGGTCGTCCTCGTTGCCCTGAATCCGCTGGATGATCTCGTCGCGGTTGCTGACCTTCATGGCGAACTGAATCCCCGGATAGCGCTCGCCGAACGCGGCGAGAAGCTCCGGGGCGATATACTTCGCAGTGGTCACGACGCCGAGACGCAATTTGCCCCGTCGCAGGCCCTTGTGATCGGCGACCTGCGTTTCGAGATTCTCGAAAACGCGGATCACTTCCTGGCAGGCCGCGAAGAGATCCTGGCCGGCGTCGGTCACTCGCACATCCCTACCCTCCTGCTCGATGAGAGGGAGGCCGAGGACCTGCGCCAGCTTCTTCATCTGAAGCGAGATCGTGGGTTGCGCAAGAAAGAGTTCGTCCGCCGCCTTGGTGAAGCTTGCGTTACGAACGACCGCCTCAAAGATCTGGAGCTGGCGAAAAGTGACGTGACGGAAGAGAGGCTTGGAGAAAGTCGTTTTCATCTTCGACCAGCGCCCGAAACCACCGCACCGGTGTCGCCCTATGCTTGGCTGCACGCCATTGTCCGCCACCCCCGGCACGGTGTCGACCCGTGGTGGAGCGGAGTACCGGGCGCGACGCCTGCTCGCCGGAGCGCGAGGCGGGGACGGGGCGAGCCGCCACAGGGAGGCGAAAACGGAAAACGGCCCGCGCCGCGGGCGCGGGCCGTCCCCCGGTACACCGCTGAGGGATCGTCAGTGCCGGTACAGCCCCATGGCGCGCGCCTGCTGGTCCTGGGCGACCTGCTTCATCACGAGCTGCAACGCGTCCATGTACGGCACTACGCCGTTGGCGCGGATGACCCGGCGCCCCTCCGGGCTGTAGATGAACTTGACGAACTGGTTCACCTCCGCGATTTTGGGGCTGTCCGGATTCACGACCAGGTACAGCGGCCGATACAGGACGTACTTGCCGTCCTTGATGTTGTCGTAGGTCGGCCGCTTCCCGTTCAGCGCCAGGATATCGACCTTGCGCTTGCGGGCGCTGCTGATGCCCGTGATCGCGATCGCGTCCGGGTCCTTCTCCACCGCCTTCTCCAGCGGTCCGGAAGAACGGAAAGTCTTATACGCCACGAATTGCTGATCGTAGTTGCCGAATACCAGCTTGCGGATGGTGCGCCCGACCCCGGAGATATCGCCCTTGCGCACGAACAGGTGGATCGGCTTATCGGGCCCGCCGAGTTGCTTCCAGTTCGTGATCTTTCCCAGGTAGACGCCGCGCACCTGGTCCAGGGTGATGTTCTTGACCGGGTTCCCCGGGTGGGTGATCACCACGAGCGCGTCCCAGGCGACCGGCTTGAGGATGTCGCCCATCTCGGCGCGCACCCCGGGGATAATGAAACGGCAGGAACCGCCGAAGTCGGCCTTGCCGTCGGCCACGTCGCGGATCCCGCGCGTCGCTCCGCCGCCCTCGACCTTGATCTTGATGCCGGTCTTGGCGGTGAAGGCCTTGGCGGCTGCGATCATGTAGGACTTCTTGCTGATCCCGCAACCCACCCACAGCAGGGGGCCCTCGCGACGCGCCGAAGCGGTCACCTGAACGGTCGCCGTACCCGCCGGAGCGGCCGTCCGCGCCCCCGCAGCGGCGTCCGTCTTGGCCCAGGCAGTGCCGGCACAGAGCGCCGTGACGGCGGCCGCGGCCAGCATGCGTCGGAAAATCTGAGTGCTCATGGCATCACTCCCTCCTGGTTACAGACCTCCCTATCGGCCACGCGGCCAACGCCTTGAGGGGGGCGCGCGCGCGCCGCACCGGCGCAACCGGGGATCCGCACGCCGACATAAAAAACCCCCGGAATTTCCGGGGGTTGTTGGTTTCGAAGGGTCCGCGGGACGGGGGGGCGGGGACTACTTCTTGTCCGCGAGCTCCTCGAGCTTGCGGGCGCGGATGACCTGGCCGTCGAGGCCGACCTGCTTGGCGCTCTTGCCGTAGGCGACGCCCATGAGCTGGCTATAGTAGACCACCGGCATCTCGAACTTGGTCCGATACTTCTTGTTGATCTGCCCCTGATAGACCTCGACGTTGAGCTGGCACACCGGGCAGGGAGTGACGATCATGTCGGCGCCGCCGTCGTAGGCCGCCTCGATGATGTCCTTGATCATCGCCTGGCTCTTCTCGGGTTCGGAAAACGCCAGGGCCCCGCCGCAGCACTGGACCTTCTTGTCGTATTTCTCGACCGGTTCCGCCCCGACCGTCTCGATCATCTTGTCGAGGTACTTGGGATTCTCGAAGGATTCGCCCTCGATTCCGAACGGCCGGTTGGTCTGGCAGCCGACATAGCCCGCGATCTTCATCCCGCTGAGCGGCTTCTTCACGTGGCTGCCGAGTTCCTCGTAGCCGATATCCTCGATCAGCACTTCGACCATGTGCCGCACACGCTGCTTGGCCTCGTACTTGAGCCCGGCCTCGGCCAGCGCCTCGTTGGTCTCGCGCATCAGCGTGCTGTCCTCTTCCAGGCGGTCCTTGGTCTCCCGGGCGCCGAGCCAGCAGGCCGCACAGGTGGCGACGATGTCCTGTTCCGGGTGTTCCTGCTCGGCGATCGCGAGATTGCGCGCATTCAGGGCGAGGCGCGGCAGCTCGCCGCCTCCGGCGTAGCCGATCGATGCGCCGCAACAGTTCCAGTCCGGGATCTCGTTGAGCTGGATGTCGAGCACGTCGCACATGGCCTGCACCGAGACCTCGTAGTTCGAGGCGGAGGCCAACCGCTCGGCCGAACATCCCGGATAGAACATATATTCCTTCTTGGCCATATCGACTACCCTCCTAGCCGCCGAACTTGGCGGCCTTGGCAAGCTCGAGCTCGCGCGCCTTACGGATGATCTTGTGGATGTCCTTCTTCCCCTTGCAGCCGCGATGGAACAGGAAGGCGAAGGGGTTGAACCGTTTGGTCCTGAGCATCCCCAAGCCGACCGGCGCCATCCGCAGCGCAGTCCGAATCCCTTCCTTGATCCCGTTCATGAAGTAGAGCCCGACGCCGAGCACCGGCTCGTTCACGCGACCGGTCTTGGAGAGGTTGTCCCAGAACATCAGCGCGAACTTGCGCGTCGGATTCTGCCTCGGGGCGATCCCCAGACGCTCGGCGTAATGGGCAAGCCCATGCATGATGTGGGTTATGGGCAGTTCACGCGGACAACGCACGATGCAGTTGTAGCACGAGGTGCACATCCACATGGAGGTGGACTTCAGGACCTCGTCGCGCTCGCCCGCGCGGATCATCATGAAGATCTCCTGGGGAGGGTGCTCCCAGTAGGGCCCGAGCGGACAGGACCCCGAGCACACGCCGCACTGCATGCACATCTTCACCCATTCGCCTTCCTCGACATTCGCCTCCACCTCCTTGAGGAAGCTGTTGCGGTACTTCTCCACCATGGCGGTGTTGAGATCGCTCATCGCTCCATCTCCTAGAACTTGAACGGGCTGAGGCCGACGCGCTTGACCGTTTCGGCCATCGCCTCGATGAGCTGCGGTGCGCGCTGGATGTCGGTGATCGCCACCTCATGCGTCTCGACCCGATCCTTCTCGAGCTGCAACTGCTCGAGCGTGTCGTAGACCTTACTCATGCGGTAGTGGGCCAGTTCCGAGCCCTTGACGAAATGGCATTGATAGTTGTCGCCCTTCTGGCAACCCATCAGCATCACGCCGTCGTAGCCGCCGTTGAGGGCGTCGGTCACCCAGATCGAATTGACCGAACCGAGACAGCGCACCGGAATGACACGCGCGTAGGCGCTGTAGCCGATGCGGTTCATGGCCGCCATGTCCAGCGCCGGGTAGGCGTCGTTCTCGCACGCGAGGACCAGGATGCGCGGCTTCTCCTGACTCTCCTCCGGCATGTCCACGGCTTTGATCTGCTGACCCACCGTATCGATCGAGTAGTTGTCGAAGTAGATCACGCGCACCGGACAGGCCCCCATGCAGGTGCCGCAGCGCCGGCAGCGGGCCTCGTTGAACATCGGATAGCGCTGCTCGTCTTCGTCGATGGCGCCGAACGGGCACTCCACCGTGCAGCGTTTGCACTGGGTGCAGCCGTCGCGATGGAAGCTCGGATAGCTCAAGTCCCCGGAGCGCGGGTGGGCGGCGCGCCCGAGTGCCGCGTTCTCCAGGGCCTGAATCGCCTTGAGCGCCGCGCCGGTCGCGTCCTCGAGGGCCTGCGCGATGTCCATCGGCCGACGCACCGGCCCGGTGGTGTAGATCCCGGTCCGCCGCGTCTCGTAGGGGAAGCAGATGAAGTGGGAGTCCTGGAATCCATGCATGAGCTTCGGCAGGTCCGGACCCTGGCGATAGTCCAGGTTGAGGATCGAGACCTCCTGGACGGGCGCCGCGTCGGCATCGGCGGCCGCCTCCCCGTCCGCGCCGCCTTCGGCTCCGGCCGCCTCCTTCTTGAGGGCGGCCTCGATGTCCACGCCGGAGTTGGGCACCATGCCGGTGGCCAACACGACGAGATCCGCATCGACCTCGACCTCCTGATCGAGGATCAGGTCCTTGAAGCGGACCTGCAGACCCCGCCCGCCGGGCTTGACCTCCTGGGCGACGCCCTTGGTGAAGATCACGCCCTTGCGCTGGCCGCTGCGGTACAGATCCTCGCCCTTGCCCGGCGTACGCAGGTCGGTATACAGCACCGTCGTATCGATGTCGGGGTTCGAGTCCTTGAAATACATCGCCTGCTTGATCGAGGTGTTGCAGCAGTGCCCGGAGCAGTAAGGCAGATGTCCCTTGGCCGTGCTGCGCTGACCCGCACACTGGATGAACAGCACGCTGCGCACCTCTTTGCCGTCCGACGGACGCTTGATCGCGCCGCCGTCGGCCGCGCGCGCCAGGGCCTCCAGCCCCAACTGATCGACCACGTCCGGGCTCTTGCCGAAACCGAACTCGGGCAGCCGGTTCGCGTCGTAGGGGGTGAATCCGGTCGCCTGGACGATGGCACCGAAGTTCTCGGTCGCCGTCCCGCCGCTCTCGGCGGTGATGTCCACAGCGAAACGCCCGGGCGCACCGCTGGTGCGGGTCACAGTCGAATTCAGATAGACGGTGATCCCGGGATCGGCTTCGACCTCGGCGACGAGTTCGGCGACGCCGGTGTCCTGCGGATCGGCGTACGGGGCCCGCGTCGGCACGCGACGCCACAACTGCGCCGCCCAACCTCCGAGCGCGCCGGACTTCTCCACCAGGGTTACCGGATAGCCCGCGCGCGAGGCCTCCACCGCGGCGGTCAGGCCGCTGATGCCGCCGCCGACCACCAGTACATGGCGGTTGCGTTCGGCCAGCTCGTTCGGATGCGGCGGGATCATCTGCTTGACCTCGGCACAGGACATGCGCACGTAGTCCTCGGCCATCTCCTGCGTCAGTTCACGCGCCTCCTCGGTGTCGGGCTGCGTCCAGATCACTCCCTCGCGCAGGTTGCAGCGCGAGACGGCGACGGTATCGAAGCCGAAGGCATCGGTCTTGGCGCGCCGCGAGCAGGCGGCCAGCACGATGCGGTCGACCTCGCCGGCGTCGATATCCTTGCGGATCATGTCGACCCCGGACTGCGAGCAGAGCACGTCGTGCTCCTTGGCGAACGCCGCCTTCCCCTCGCGCGTGGCGATCGTCGCCAGCGCCTGGGTGTCCAGGCGCTCACCCAGCCCGCAACCCTTACAGATGTACGCTCCGATCTTCACGTCCGCCACGACTCAGCCCTCCACTCCGGCGACCCGGTTGACCACCTGTATGGCCCGCAGCGCCGCCGCGGTCGCACTCTGCACCGAACGGTTCACGTCCAGCGCATCGGACGAGCAGCCGGCGGCGAAAATCGCGCCGTTCTCGGGGGCCGCCTCGATGAACCCGTTCTGGTCCACCGCCACCTCGACAGGGAAGGCGGAGCGGTCCACGCTCGGCTCCATACCGATGGCCAGCACGCACAGGTCGTGCGGGTTGCTGTAGCGGTGGTAACCCTCCGTATCGACACCATTGAGGATGACGTTTCCGGTCTGTTTGTCCTCGGTGATGCTCGCAACCTTGGACTTTACGAAACGCACGTTCTCGTCGGCCTTGACGCGCGCGTAAAAGTCCTCGAGCCGGTCGATGGCGCGGATGTCGATGTAGTAGATCGTCGCCCGCCCCTCGTCCCCGAACTGCTCGCGCAGATAGGTGCTCTGCTTGAGAGAGGCCATGCAGCAGATGCGCGAGCAGTGCTTGAGATGGTTGCGATCGCGCGATCCGGCGCACTGGATGAAGGCGACGTCCTTCGCCGGCTTGCCGTCGGAGGGGCGCAGCAGCTTGCCGCCGGTGGGCCCGAACGGATCCATCATGCGCTCGAACTCCACGCTGGTGATGACGTTGGCGAAGCGGTCATAGCCGTAGGGCTGGATGCGGGCCGCGTCGTAGGGGCGCCAGCCGGTGGCCCAGATCACCGCGCCTACGTGCAGATCGACCGTCCGCTCCTGCATGTCCAGGTCGATCGCCCCGTACTTGCAGGCCGCCTTGGCACGCTCGGCGTCCTCGGTGCCGAGGATGCGCGGATCGAGGACGTAGCGCGGCGGATAGGCCATGTTGAACGGGAGATAGGCGCCCTTGCGCTTCTTCATGCCGTAGTTGTATTCGTCGTCGAACTCCGCCTGCACCGCCTCGGCGCATGCACCGCAGCCCGTGCAGTTGTCGTTGACGTAGCGCGGCGCGATTCGCAGGGTGGCGGTGTAATCGCCCGGCGTCCCGCTCAGACCCACCAGCTCGGTCTGCGTCATCAGCCGCAGATTGCGGTTGGCGCGGATCCGCCGCAGGTTGATCTCCAGGCCGCAGCTCGGGTAACACAGCTTGGGGAAATACTTGTAGAGCTGGCTGACGCGGCCGCCGATCGAGGGGTTCTTCTCCACCAGCACCACCTGCTTGCCGCACTCGGCGGCCTCCAGCGCCGCGGTGATGCCGCTGATCCCCCCGCCCACCACCAGGATGGACTGGCTGGTCGCCACTGCGTCCGACATGGATTGCCCTCCGTTTCGGCCCGGCCACCCGTGCTGCGCGGGACCCGCCCCCCGGGCCACGTCCGCGGGGCGTGTGCACTCCGCGGCGGTCCCTTCGGGGGTGCCGGGACGGAACCGTTTCTAATTGATGAAGCTTCGAAGTGGCGCAAAAGGATACCGCCAACCGTGGGGCGGCGCCACCGAAGGCCCCGTCCGTACGGATCGAATCTGCCGATGCGCGGATAGACCTGCCCTATAGCCCTTATGGGCCGTGTGGATTGTTGCGGCGCGACCGGCCCGGCGGGTACCTTACACGCAGGATCCGGCAGGCGGCGAGGCGACCCCGGTGCAGGCGAAGGCGCTGAAACCTGAAGAATACTTCATCGAGGACGAGCCCTACTACGAGCCCGTCGGCGACGAGATCGAGGTCTTCGAGGCCGCCTACCGCAACGGGCTCCCGGTGCTGCTCAAAGGACCCACGGGCTGCGGCAAGACGCGGTTCATGGAGCACATGGCCTGGCGCCTGAAGCGCCCGCTGATCACCGTCTCCTGCCACGACGACCTCACCGCCTCGGATCTGGTAGGACGCTATCTCGTCACGGGCGGCGAGACCGTCTGGGTCGACGGTCCGCTGGCGCGCGCCGTGCGCAGCGGCGGCATCTGCTACCTCGACGAGGTCGTCGAGGCGCGCAAGGACACCACCGTGGTGATCCATCCGCTGGCCGACGACCGGCGCGTGCTGCCGATCGAGAAGCGCGGCGAGCTGCTGGCGGCCTCGCCCGAGTTCTGCCTGGCCATCTCCTACAACCCGGGCTACCAGAGCGTCCTCAAGGACCTCAAGCAGAGCACCCGCCAGCGCTTCGTCGCGCTGGAGTTCGACTACCCCGAAGTGGAGCTGGAACAGCGCATCGTGCGCAGCGAAACCGGCGTCGAGGCGGCGGTGGCCGAGAAGCTGGTCAAGTTCGCCCACATGACCCGCAACCTCAAGGGCAGCGGGCTGGACGAAGGCGCGAGCACGCGCCTGCTCGTACACGCGGCGAAGCTCATCGCCGGCGGCATCGCCCCGGTGACCGCCTGCCGCACCGCGGTCGCCCAGGCCCTGACCGACGATCCCGAAATGCTCGCCGCCGTCAACGAACTGAGCGCGTCGCTGTTCTGAGAGCGCGCCGGGCTCGGGACGTGTCTCCCGGGCCCGCAAGCACCTTCCGGGATCCCCATGGACCTGCCCGACGGCATCCTGGCCACCCCCGCCGACGACTACGAGTTGCTGGACTTCGGCGCCGGCCGCTTGCTCGAACGCCTCGGGACCCGCACGGTCGACCGGCCGCATCCGGCCGCGGCCGGATGCGCACCGGCACGCCCCCCCTGGCGCGCCGACTGGACCTTCACCGCCGGCGGGGAATGGCGCCCGCGCGCGGACGCGGGACGCGAGTGGGGGGTGCGCATCGCCGGGCGCGCGCTGCGCTGCACCCTCGGCGCGGCCGGCGACATCGGCCTGCGCCCCGACCAGGCCGCCTGCTGGCGCTGGCTGGAGGATCGCCTCCGCGCCGCCCCGGGCGCCGCCCCCGCGGTCCTGAACCTCTTCGCCGGCCCCGGTACCGGCACCGCGCTCGCGGCCTCCCTGGGCGCGCGGGTGGTACACGTGGCCACCGACGCGGAACAGCTCGAGCGCGCCCGGCGCAGCGCCGGGGAGGCCGCTGAGCGTGTGACCTGGGTCCTCGAGGACATCCCGACCTTCGTCCAGCGGGCCGGGCATCGGCGCGAGCGCTACGACCTGATCCTGGCCGACCCGCCCGGCTTCCAGCGCGGGCCCGGGGCCCACATCTGGGACCCGCAGCGCGACCTCCCGCGCCTGTTCCCGCGCCTCGCCGCCCTCCTGAACCCGGACGCGCTGGGCCTGTGGGTCTCCTTTCGCAGCCGCGACTGGTCCCCCGAGAGCCTCGCCCAACTCCTGCGCCAGGTCTTTCCCGGCCGCGCGCTGCGCATGCACGCCCTCGGGCTCGCCACCGCCGACGGGCGCATCCTCGAGACCGCCGCGGCCATGCACTGGGCGCGCGAGGCGCCCGCGGCGCAGCAGCGGCGGCTGGAGGCCGAGGCGGTCGAAGAACGCCTCGACGCGCACCTCGACCCGGTCCTGTCCTCGCGGCGCACCGCCGCCGAACCCGCGCGGGCCATCGCCGGCCTGGAACGCCCGCAACAGGAGTTCGCGCTGCGCTGGACCGGCATCATCGCGCACACCAACGCCGAACTTGCGTTCCGCTTCGCCTCGCGCGTCTCGGCGGCCCTGGCGCGAATGAGCGAAGCGGACGTCGAGGCCTGGCTCCTCCAGGCCGTCGACGCCTACGACACCGCCGGCCTGCACGCCGGCCTGGCGGCGCTGGATGCGGTCGAGGCCTTCTCCGAGCGCCGGGCGCAACGGGCCCACGGCGTCGCCCTGGAGGAGGTCGCCGGCGTCCTCGAGGCCTTCGTGCACGGCCTCGCCGGGCGCCCCCTGCGCCTCGCCGCCGGGACACCGGCCCGTACCGACACCGAAACCCTGTTCCTGCCCCCGCTGCTCGCGCGCTTTGCGCAGCGCGAGGACAACTTCCGCCTCTACAAGGCGATGGCCGCGCACCAGTGGGCGCAGACCTGGTACGGCACCTGGCGCATCGACGTGGCGGACGCGATCGCGCGCCACCCCGACCCGGCCCGTGCCCTGCGCGTGTTCCACGCGCTCGAGACGCTGCGCCTGGACGCGTGCATCGAACGCGACCTGCCCGGGTTGCACCGCGACATGCAGGCCCTGCGTGCGGCGACCGGGAGCGCAACGCCGCCCGCGCCCTGGCAGGCGGCCGCAGCACGCCTGCGGGCCCCCGGCGCCGGACCCGACGACAGCCTCGCGCTCCTCGGCGGGCTCTACGACGCCCCGCTGCCCGAGCCGGCCGGCTATGAAGGCGAACTCGACCCGCAGGCGGTGGCGGCGGTGCGCGCGGCGCGGCTCGAACGCGACCGCGACGGGCTGCGCATCGCGCTCGCGCGCCTCGCCGAGGAGCAGCGGCGCCGCAGCGAAGCGGCCGGCGCGGGCGCCGAGCCCGCACCGCCGCCGTCCTTTCGCGCCGTGCGCGAGGTCGACCCCGCGACCCCGGACGGTTTCACCGTGCGCCTCGAACTCGACGGTCGCCCGGTCGCTCCGCCCGACGACGTCAAGGGCACCATGGCCTCCATCATCCAGGACCTCGGCGACGTGCCCGACGACTGGCTCGTGCCCGCCGGCGACGGCGCCTACGCGCGCCGCGGCGCGCCCGACGAGGCGCGCGACCCGCGCGACGTCTGGAAGGGGATGTACCACGAGGAGGGGGCGTGGCTGTACAACGAATGGGACTATGAGCGGCGTCACTACCGCAAGAACTGGGCGGTGCTGCGCGAGATCGACGTACGCCCCGGCGAGGACGACTTCGTCGCCCGTACGCTGAGCCGTCACCGCGGCCTGATCCTGCAGTTGCGCCGCATCTTCGAGGTCCTGCGCGGCGAAGACAGGCTGCTCAAACGCCAGCCCTACGGCGACGACGTCGACATCGACGCCCTGGTCGAGGCCTACGCCGACGCGCGCACCGGGCGCGAGATGAGCGATCGCCTGTTCACCAAGATGCACAAGCTCGAGCGCAACATCGCCGTGATGTTCATGGTCGACATGTCCGGCTCGACCAAGGGCTGGATCAACGACGCCGAGCGCGAGTCGCTGATCCTTCTTTGCGAGACCCTGGAGACGCTCGGCGACCGCTACGCCATCTACGGCTTCTCGGGCATGACCCGCAAGCGCTGCGAACTCTACCGCGTCAAGCGCTTCGATGAGCCCTACGGCGAGGAGGTGCGCCGGCGCATCAGCGGGATCCGCCCGCAGGACTACACCCGCATGGGCGTGGTCATCCGCCACCTGAGCGGCCTGCTGCAGGCGGTCGATGCCCGCACGCGCCTGTTGATCACCCTCTCCGACGGCAAGCCCGACGACCTCGACGGCTACCGCGGCGACTACGGCATCGAGGACACACGCATGGCCCTGATCGAGGCCAAGCGCATCGGCATCCACCCCTACTGCATCACCATCGACACCGAGGCGCGCGAGTACCTCCCGCACATGTACGGCGCGGTCAACTACACCGTGATCGACGAGGTCCGCAAACTCCCCCTCAAGGTCTCCGAAATCTACCGCAAGCTCACGACCTGAGCCCGGCCCGCCGACGCCGACCCAAACGCCGCCGTTTCCATCGACGGTGTCGGCCGGGCAAGCCCGGCCCTACCCCACCTCCGACGCCGACCCGGGCGCCCGTAGGGCGGGCCTCGGCCCGCCGACGACGCACGACCCAAACCATGTCACACCGACGCACGGCGTCGATCGGTAGGCCGGGCAAGCCCGGCCCTACGGGCGGGTGGCGAGGTCGATGCCCTCGGCGGCGACGGCGGCCATGAGGTCGATCTCCTCGTCGGTCACGACGTACGGCGGCATGAAATAGATGACGTTGCCGAGCGGGCGCAACAGCACGCCGCGGCTGAGGGCGTGGCGGTAGACGGCGAGCCCGCGCCGCTCCTGCCAGGGGTAGGGTTCGCGGCGCGCCTTGTCGCGGATCATCTCGATGGCGAGGATCATGCCGGTCTGGCGCACCTCGGCGACGTGCGGGTGATCGGCCAGATCGGCGACCGCCTGCGCCATGCGCGCGGCACGGCGGCGGTTGTCGGCGATCACGGGGTCGCGCTCGAACAGGTCCAGCGTGGCGAGGGCCGCGCGGCAACCGAGCGGGTTCCCGGTATAGCTGTGCGAGTGCAGAAACGCGCGCAGGCTGGCGTAGTCGTCGTAGAAGGTCCCGTAGACCGCGTCCGTGGTCAGGACGACCGACAGCGGCAGGTAACCGCCGGTCAAGCCCTTGGACAGACACAGGAAGTCGGGACGGATACCGGCCTGCTCGCAGGCGAACATCGTCCCGGTGCGCCCGAAGCCCACGGCGATCTCGTCGGCGATGAGATGCACGCCGTGACGGTCACAGGCCGCGCGCAGCAGTTCGAGGTAAACCGGGTGATACATGCGCATGTGCCCGGCGCATTGCACCAGCGGCTCGACGATGACCGCGCAGACCGAACCGGCATGGCGCGCCAGCGCCTCCTCCATGTGCCGGAACATCGCGCGGCTGTGCGCCTCCCACGACTGACCCGGCTCGCGCAGGAAGCAGTCGGGCGACGGCACCGTGAGCGGCTCGAGCAGGAGCGGGCGGTAGGTCTCCTTGTAGAGCGCCACGTCGCCGAGCGCCAGCGCGCCCAGGGTCTCGCCGTGATAGCTGTTGGAGAGGTTGATGAAGCGCGTGCGCCCGTGCTCGCCGCGGTTGCGCCAGTAGTGAAAACTCATCTTGAGCGCAACCTCGACCGCAGACGAGCCGTTGTCCGCGTAGAAGCAGCGTGCCAGACCCGGCGGCACGATCCGCAGCAGCCGCTCGGCCAGCTCCACCGCCGGCGCGTGCGAGAATCCGGCGAGCAGCACGTGCTCGAGCGTGTCGAGCTGCTCGCGCAGCGCCGCGTTGATGTACGGGTTGCAGTGTCCGAAGAGGTTCACCCACCACGAACTCACCGCGTCGAGGTAGCGACGACCGTCGAAATCTTCGAGCCACGCGCCTTGGGCGCGGCGCACCGGCACCGGCGGCAGGGCCTCGTGGTCCTTCATCTGGGTGCACGGGTGCCAGAGTACGGAGAGATCGCGGCGGATGAGCTGTTCGTTGTCCATGGCGCTGTGACATATGCGAACTGCGTCGGGCCGTCGCCGGCCGCGACCCGGGTCGAAGGGCAGCCGCCCCGAGCGGGGATCGTCGCGCACGGCCCGCGTCCCGGGCGGGACGGGGGTACGGCGTTACGCGGGCCCCGCCTGCCGCCCGGCCGCCGCGTCGGGACGTGCGAGTCCCAGATTCTCCCAGATCGCCAGACTCGGGGCGGCCTGGTTGAGCGTGTAGAAATGCAGGCCCGGGGCGCCGGCCTCGAGCAGGCGGCGGCACAGATCCGTGACCACCTCGACGCCGAAGGCACGGATCGACTCGCGATCGTCGCCGTACCCTTCGAGGCGCTTGCGGATCCAACGCGGGATCTCCGCGCCGCAGGCGTCGGAGAAGCGCGCGAGCTGGCTGTGGTTTGTGATCGGCATGATTCCCGGCACGATCGGCAGATCGAGGCCCAGGGCCTCACACTCGTCGACGAACCGGAAATAGGCGTCCGCGTTGAAGAAGTACTGCGTGATCGCGCCGTTCGCGCCGGCCGCGACCTTGTCGCGGAAGTGCAGCAGGTCCTCGCGCGCCCCACGCGCCTGCGGGTGCACCTCGGGATAGGCCGCGACCTCGATGAAGAAGTGATCCCCGGTCTCTTCGCGGATGAAGGCCACCAAGTCCGCCGCGTAACGGAAATCGCGCGGGCCGCCGCTCCCGCTTCCCGACGGCAGGTCGCCGCGCAAGGCAACGATGTGGCGGATACCCTCCTCGCGATAGCGGCGCAGGATCGCCTGCACGCTCTGACGCGTGGCCTCGATGCACGAGAGGTGGGGCGCGGCCTCGATCCCGGACTCGCGTTGGATCTCGGTCACGGTTTCGAAGGTGCGCTCGCGCGTCGAGCCACCCGCGCCGAAGGTGACGGAGAAGAAGCGCGGCCCGAGCGCGGCGAGGCGTTCGCGCACGCGGCGCAGCTTCTCCGCCCCTTCCGGCGTCTTGGGCGGAAAGAACTCGAAGCTGTAGACCGGTGGGTGTCGCCGCTGGGTTTCCATCGCGCGCCCGCCGCCGCGGCGGCCCCGACCCTCAGTAGCGGTAGTAATCCGGCTTGTAGGGGCCCTCCACGGGCACGCCGATGTATTCGGCCTGCTCCGCGGTGAGCGTCGTCAGGTGCGCCCCGATCTTGCCCAGATGCAGCCGCGCGACCTTCTCGTCGAGATGCTTGGGCAGCACGTAGACGCGGTTCTCGTACTTCTCTGGGTGGTTCCAGAGCTCGATCTGCGCCAGCACCTGATTGGTGAAGGAGTTGGACATCACGAAGCTCGGGTGCCCGGTGGCGCAGCCGAGGTTCACCAGCCGGCCCTCGGCCAGCAGGATGATGCGCTTGCCGTCCGGAAAGATGACGTGGTCGACCTGCGGCTTGATGTTCTCCCACTCGTAGCGGCGCAGCTCCGCAACCTCGATCTCGGAGTCGAAGTGGCCGATGTTGCACACGATCGCCTGGTCCTTCATGCGCTTCATGTGCTCGTGGGTGATCACGCTCTTGTTCCCGGTCGCGGTGACGAAGATGTCGGCCACCGGCGCGGCCTCCTCCATCGTCACGACCCGGTAGCCCTCCATCGCCGCCTGCAGCGCGCAGATCGGATCGATCTCGGTGATCCACACGGTGGCCCCGAGCCCGCGCAGCGACTGCGCACAGCCCTTGCCGACCTCGCCGAAACCGAGGACCACGGCGATCTTGCCGGCGATCATGACGTCGGTGGCGCGCTTGATCCCGTCCACCAGCGATTCGCGGCAGCCGTAGAGGTTGTCGAACTTGGACTTGGTGACCGAATCGTTGACGTTGAAGGCCGGCACCTTCAGCGTACCCTCGCGCTGCATCTCGTAGAGGCGATGCACGCCCGTGGTCGTCTCTTCCGACAGGCCGCGCACGTCCTTGAGCAGTTCCGGATATTTCTCATGCATCACCAGGGTGAGGTCGCCGCCGTCGTCGAGGAGCATGTTCGGCCGCCAGCCGCCGGGACCGAAGATGGTCTGATCGACGCACCACCAATAGTCCTCCTCGGTCTCGCCCTTCCAGGCGAACACCGGCACGCCGGCCGCGGCGATGGCCGCGGCGGCGTGATCCTGCGTCGAGAAGATGTTGCACGAGGACCACCGCACCTCGGCCCCCAGCTCGACGAGGGTCTCGATCAGCACCGCGGTCTGGATGGTCATGTGCAGGCAGCCGGCGACACGCGCGCCCTTCAGGGGCGCCTTGCCGCGATACTCCTCGCGCAGCGCCATCAGCCCCGGCATCTCGGTCTCGGCGATGCGGATCTCCTTGCGACCCCAGTCGGCGAGTCCGATGTCGGCGACCTTGTAATCGGGGTCCAGATTTTCGATCGGTTGGCTGCTCATGGGTGGAACGCTCCTCGGAAATTCTGAGTGTAAGTCGAATCGATGCGGCCGCGTGGCCCCGACCGGCGGCCGGGGCAAGAACGCGCGGCCCGGCCGCCGTGCGGCCGTCGTCCGAACGGTAGCCGGCCTCAGCCGGCGGCTTTGACGGCAGCCGCGTCGCGCAACAGCTCCGCCCGGTCCGTCGCCTCCCACGGGAAGTCCGCGTCCTCGCGGCCGAAGTGACCGTAGGCGGCGGTGGGCCCGTAGATCGGGCGCAACAGGTCGAGCATGCGGATCAGTCCGCCGGGGCGCAGGTCGAAGTGCTGGCGCACCAGCTTGACCAGGGTCGCGTCGTCGACCCGGCCCGTCCCGAAGGTCTGCACGCTGATCGAGGTCGGCTCGGCGACGCCGATGGCGTAGGAGACCTGGACCTCGCAGCGTTCGGCCAGCCCCGCCGCGACGATGTTCTTGGCCACGTAGCGGCAGGCGTAGGCGGCCGAACGATCGACCTTCGAGGGGTCCTTGCCGGAGAAGGCGCCGCCGCCGTGGCGCGCCATGCCGCCGTACGTGTCGACGATGATCTTGCGCCCGGTGAGACCGCAGTCGCCGAGCGGACCGCCGACGACGAAGCGTCCGGTCGGGTTGATGTGATAGCGGATGGACGGCCCGACCCATTCCGCGGGCAATACGGGACGGATGATCTCCTCCATCACCCCCTCGTGCAGATCCCGGTCGGAGACGTCCGGGCTGTGTTGCGTGGAGAGCACGACCGCTTCGATCCCCACCGGGCGGTCCTTCTCGTAGCGCAGCGTCACCTGGCTCTTGGCGTCGGGGCGCAACCACGGCAACGTCCCGTTCTTGCGCACCTCGGCCTGGCGCTTGACGAGGCGGTGGGCGAGCGTGATGGGCGCGGGCATCAGGACGTCGGTCTCGCGGGTGGCGTAACCGAACATCATGCCCTGGTCACCTGCCCCCTGATCCTCCGGAGTCCCGCGGTCGACGCCCTGATTGATGTCGCCCGACTGCTTGCCGATGGCGGTCAGGACCGCGCAGGTATCGGCGTCGAACCCCGTCTCCGAGCCGATGTAGCCGACCTCGCGGATGGTCTTGCGCGCCAGTTCCTCGGCGTCGAAGACGGCGGTGGTGGTCACCTCGCCGGCGAACAGGACCATACCGGTCTTGACCAGCGTCTCGCAGGCCACCCGCGCGTGCGGGTCCTGGGCGAGGATCGCGTCGAGCACGGCGTCGGAGAGCCGGTCGGCGAGTTTGTCCGGGTGCCCTTCGGACACCGATTCCGATGTAAACAAATAATTATTCAATTTCAACTCCTTGGATCATCTCCGCTCGGATCCGGACGGGTCGGACGGGGGCCTCCGGGATGGGTCGGAGCAGCGGGCCGGCGCGACGGCGCGGCAGCGGAAACCGGAACGCCCGCAACGTGCGCGGACACATCCTCTATGGAGTACGGCAACTCGAGGCGCATTGTCCCCGATCCGTCCCCGGCTGTCCAACCCCCGGCCCCCGGATTGCGCCTGGGATTGCGGCCGACCGCGATCGCGCTACTCTAAGGTACGGCCGTACGGCCCCGGGGGGTATGGCCCCAGGGATACGACCCCAGGACGCGAGGTAGAGACCCGTGCAGATCCGGGAGAGTTTCCACCGCCCCCAGGCCCTGTCGCGCGAGCCGCGCCGCCTGCCGGCCGCGCTCTACAACCTGGCGTTTCGGCTGCGGCACCGGGCCGGGGGTTCGCACCTGTTCGTGCCGATCCGCAGCATGCAGTATCTGGCGGTGCTCGACGAGGAGGAGTTCATCTTCGTCGACGGGATCGGGCGGCGCGTGATCGAACTGGCGTGGCGTGCGTTCCGACCCTTCGACCGCAATGCCCTGAGCGACCCGGTCCCCTACGAGCTGGTCTACTACCTGCCGGGCGCGGCGGACACGATGCTGCGCCTGCAAAGCGAGTTCGCGCGCGCGCTCGAACTCCTGGCCCGCCGTGGATCCGGCGGCCCCGCCGGTGCGTCGTCGCCGGTCGTCCCACTCAAAAAACCATAGAAAACTATAGAATAGCGTCCACGGCTCAAGCGGCTTCCGGGGATATCCGGTAACCCTCGGAATCCGACTCGGGAAGCGCGGGCGCGCAAGAATTAACGGTTGCCCCCCGAGGGCAAGTCGGGGAAAATAACGCGCCTGCGTACCCAGGGCTCCGGGAACGGTCAGCGGCCGGGAACACGGCCGACACTCCTCGCACCCCCACCCGTCAGGCGCGCGGCCCCGTGGCCGCCGGGGCGATGCGTCGGGGCCGCGGCGCGCGTGCGCGCCCCAGACAACACGGTTTTTCTTTTCGGTTTCCTGACGGTTTCGTCTTTACGGGGATCTGAGTCATGAAAATGAGCCAGCCGCAGCAATCCGCGCCTTCGCGCCGCGAACTCGCCAACGCCATCCGCGCCCTCAGCATGGACGCCGTCCAGAAGGCCAACTCCGGGCACCCGGGCATGCCCATGGGGATGGCCGACATCGCCGAGGTCCTGTGGAACGATTACCTGCAGCACAACCCGGCGAACCCGAAATGGTTCAACCGCGACCGCTTCGTGCTGTCCAACGGGCACGGATCGATGTTGATCTACTCGCTGCTGCACCTCACCGGCTACGATCTCGGGATCGAGGATCTCAAGCAGTTCCGCCAGCTCCATTCGCGCACGCCCGGACACCCCGAGTACGGGTACACCCCGGGCGTCGAGACCACCACCGGCCCCCTCGGCCAGGGCTTGGCCAACGCCGTGGGGATGGCCTTGGCCGAACGGGAACTCGCGGCGCAGTTCAACCGCGACGGCCACGAGATCGTCGACCATCACACCTACGTCTTCCTCGGTGACGGCTGCCTCATGGAGGGCGTCTCCCACGAGGCCTGCGCGCTCGCGGGGACGTGGGGCCTCGGCAAGCTCATCGCCTTCTACGACGACAACGGCATCTCCATCGACGGCAACGTCGAGGGCTGGTTCACCGACGACACCCCGATGCGCTTCGAGGCCTACGGCTGGCACGTGGTGCGCGGCGTCGACGGACACGACCCGCAGGCCGTGGACCGGGCGATCGCCGAGGCGCGCTCGGTGACCGACCGCCCGTCGCTGATCTGCTGCAAGACCGTGATCGGCTTCGGCTCCCCCAACATGTGCGGCACCCATGACGTCCACGGGCAGGCGCTGGGAGAGAAGGAAGTCGCCGCGGCGCGTGAATACCTCGGCTGGACCCACCCCCCGTTCGTGGTGCCCGACGAGATCTACGCGGCGTGGAACGCGCGCGAGAAGGGCGCCCAGTTGGAGGAGGCCTGGAACGCCAAGCTCGCCGCCTACCGCAAGGCCCACCCGGAGCTGGCCGCCGAGTTCGAGCGCCGCATCGCCGGGCGCCTGCCGGAGAACTGGGAGGCGACCGCCGGCGCGCTGATCGACAAGCTCGCCGCCGAGGGCAAGGACATGGCCACGCGCAAGGCCTCGCAGGCGGCGATCGAGGGTCTGGCCCCGGCGCTTCCCGAGCTGTTCGGGGGCTCCGCGGACCTCACCGGCTCGAACAACACCAACTGGTCCGGCTCCAGGACCTTCGGCCGCGACAACCCGGGGGGCAACTACATCCACTACGGGGTGCGCGAGTTCGGCATGACCGCCATCATGAACGGCATCGCCCTGCATGGCGGGTTCATCCCCTACGGCGGCACCTTCCTTGTGTTCTCGGACTACGCCCGCAACGCCGTGCGCATGGCCGCGCTGATGAAGGTGCGCAATCTCCTGGTCTACACGCACGATTCCATCGGCCTCGGCGAAGACGGGCCCACGCACCAGCCGATCGAACACGTCGCCAGCCTGCGTATGATCCCGAATATGCACGTATGGCGCCCATGCGACACGGTGGAATCCGCGGTCGCCTGGAAGACGGCGATCGAGCGGGCCGACGGGCCGAGCTGCCTGATCTTCACCCGCCAGACCACCCCCTTCCAGAAGCGCGGCGCCGGCGTCATCGGCAACATCCGGCGCGGCGGCTACGTGCTCTCCGATTGCGAGGGCAAGCCGCGCGCGATCCTCATCGCCACCGGCTCCGAGGTCGGGGTGGCGATGGGTGCGGCGCGCATCCTCGCCGACAAGGGTATCCCCGTGCGTGTGGTATCGATGCCCTGTTGCGAGATCTTCGACGCCCAGGACGAATCCTACCGCGAGTCCGTGCTGCCCAGGGACGTGGCCGCGCGCGTCGCCGTCGAGGCCGGCGTGAGCGGATTCTGGCAGAAGTACGTCTGCCCGACCGGCCGCGTCGTGGGCATCGACCGCTTCGGCGAGTCCGCCCCCGGCGGGGCGCTGATGAAGGAGTTCGGCTTCACCGCCGAGCACGTCGCCGACGTCGTCGGGGAGATCCTGTAAGGCGCGGTCCGCCGCGCCCCGCGCGCGGCGGACCGCGCCCGCGGAACCCGGGAGGGAGGGGTCCGCCGATTTTCGCGCCCCGCGGGGTGCAACCCACCCTTATCACTAAAACTGTACGGAGATCGGGACATGGCGATCAAAGTGGCTATCAACGGCTACGGCCGAATCGGACGCAACGTGCTGCGCGCGCTCTACGAGGCCGGGCGCACCAATGAAATCCAGATCGTGGCGCTCAACGACCTGGGCGACGCCAACACCAACGCCCATCTCACCCGCTACGACACGGTGCACGGCAAGTTCCCGGGTACGGTCGCGGTCGAGGGCGAGTACCTCAACGTCAACGGGCACAAGATCCAGGTCGTCTCCGAGCGCGATCCGAGCCGCCTGCCCTGGGGCAAGCTCGGCGTCGACGTCGTCATGGAGTGCACCGGGCTTTTCACCAGCAAGGAGAAGGCATCGGCGCACCTCAAGGCCGGCGCGAAGAAGGTGATCATCTCCGCCCCGGGCGGCAAGGACGTGGACGCGACCATCGTCTACGGCGTCAACCACGACACCCTGAAGGCCTCGCACACGGTGATCTCCAACGCCTCGTGCACCACCAACTGCCTGGCGCCGATGGTCAAGCCTCTGCACCGCTCCATCGGTCTGGTGCGCGGCCTGATGACCACCATCCACTCCTACACCAACGATCAGGTCCTCACGGACGTCTATCACAAGGACCTGCGTCGCGCCCGCTCCGCGACGATGTCCCAGATCCCGACCAAGACCGGTGCCGCCGCGGCGGTCGGCCTGGTGCTGCCCGAACTCAACGGCAAGCTCGACGGCTTCGCGATGCGCGTGCCGACCATCAACGTGTCGGTGGTGGACCTGACCTTCGAGGCCGCGCGCGAGACCTCCAAGGACGAGATCGACGCGATCATGAAGGAGGCCGCCGACGGGGAACTCAAGGGCATCCTCGCCTACAACGAGGAGCCCCTGGTCTCCATGGACTTCAATCACTCCTCCGTCTCCTCGACCTACGACGCCTCGCTCACCAAGGTGATCGACGGCAAGCTCGTGAAGGTCCTGTCGTGGTATGACAACGAGTGGGGGTTCTCCAACCGCATGCTGGATACGACCATCGCCCTGATGAAGGCGAAGTAGGATCGGAGCGGCGCCCGGCGCGCAGTCGCCGGGCGCCCGCCTCCATCGAGAGGCATTGGTTGAGATCCGCGTCTCACCCAATCCCTTTTCGCACCGCATAACTTTCGAACGCAGGAGACCGCCCATGTCCGTGGTCAAGATGACCGATCTCGATCTCGCCGGGAAACGGGTGCTGATCCGTGAAGACCTCAACGTGCCGCTCAAGGACGGCAAGGTCGGCGACGACACCCGCATCCGCGCCAGCCTGCCCACGATCCGCGCGGCGCGCGACGCGGGCGCGCACGTCATGCTCATGTCGCACCTGGGACGTCCCGAGGAAGGATCCTTCGACGAGAAGGCCTCGCTCGCCCCCGTGGCCGCACATCTCGGCGAACTCCTCGGTACGCCCGTACGCGTGGTCCGTGACTATCTCGACGGCGTCGAGGTCGGCGCGGGCGAGGTCGTGCTGCTGGAGAACGTGCGCTTCAACAAAGGCGAGAAGAAAAACGACGACGCCCTCGCGCGCCGGCTCGCCGCCCTTTGCGACATCTTCGTCATGGATGCCTTCGGCACCGCGCACCGCGCCCAGGCCTCCACCCACGGCGTGGCCAAGTACGCGCCGGTCGCCTGCGCGGGACCGCTCCTGGCGGCCGAACTCGAGGCCCTGGGCAAGGCCCTGGACAAGCCCGCCCGTCCGATGGTCGCCATCGTCGGCGGCTCGAAGGTCTCCACCAAACTGACCGTGCTCGAATCGCTCTCGCGCAAGGTCGACCGGCTCATCGTCGGCGGCGGCATCGCCAACACCTTCATCGCCGCGGCCGGGCACGGCGTCGGCAAGTCCCTGTACGAAAAGGATCTGGTGGACGAGGCCAAACGCCTCACCGAGCAGGCCGCCGCGCGCGGCGCCGAAATCCCGGTACCCGAGGACGTCGTCGTCGGCAAGGAGTTCTCCGAGACGGCGAAGGCCGAACTCAAGGCGGTCGACGAGGTCGCCGACGACGACATGATCTTCGACGTGGGCCCGAAGACCTCGGCGCGCTTCGCGGAGATTCTCGAGACGGCGGGGACCATCGTCTGGAACGGCCCGGTCGGGGTGTTCGAGTTCGACCAGTTCGGCGAGGGCACCCGCCACCTGGCGCTGGCCATCGCCAAGAGCCCGGCCTTCTCGATCGCCGGCGGCGGCGATACACTCGCGGCCATCGCCAAGTACGGAATCGCCGACGACGTCTCCTATATCTCCACCGGCGGCGGCGCGTTCCTGGAATTCCTCGAAGGCAAGAAGCTGCCCGCCGTCGAGATCCTGGAGCAGCGCGCCAAGGGCTGAGCCCCGGGGACGCGCGCCCCGCCTGTGATCGTCCCGCGCCCGCCGATGCGGCGGGCGCGGGACCGGAAACGACCCGCCATGCTCAGACGCACCAAGATCGTAGCGACCCTCGGCCCCGCCACCGACAACCCGGGCGTCCTGGACGCCGTGATCCAGGCGGGCGTGGACGTGGTACGCCTCAACTTCTCCCACGGCACGCATGAAGAACACCTGCGCCGCGCCGAGGAGGTGCGCGCCCGCGCGCGCGCCCATGGGCGTCACGTCGGGATCATCGCCGATCTGCAGGGCCCGAAGATCCGCATCGAGCGCTTCCGGGGCGGCCGCCCCGTCGTGCTCGAGGAAGGCGGCTCCTTCGTACTCGACGCCAACCTGGGCCCGGACGAGGGCAGCCGCGAGGGCGTCGGCATCACCTACAAGGCGCTGCCGGGCGACGTCAAGCGCGGGGACACGCTGCTGCTCGACGACGGACAACTGGTGTTGTGGGTCGAGGACGTCTCCGAGGGGCGCATCCACTGCCGCGTGGTGGTCGGCGGCGAACTGTCCAACCACAAGGGGATCAACCGCCAGGGCGGCGGCCTGTCGGCAACCGCGCTCACCGAGAAGGACCGCGTCGACATCCGCGCCGCCGCGGAGATGGGCGCGGACTACCTGGCGGTTTCGTTTCCGCGCAACGCCGAGGACGTCGAAGAGGCGCGCCGCCTGCTGCGCGCCGCCGGCGGCCACGGCGCGATCATCGCGAAGATCGAGCGTGCCGAGGCCGTGGAGGCGCTCGACGGCATCCTCAACGCCGCCGATGCGGTGATGATCGCCCGCGGCGACCTCGGCGTGGAGATCGGGGACGCGGAGCTGACCGCGGTCCAGAAGCTCATCATCCGCCAGGCGCGCGCGACCAGCCGGGTCGTGATCACCGCCACGCAGATGATGCAGTCGATGGTGGAGAGCCAGATCCCGACGCGGGCCGAGGTGTTCGACGTCGCCAACGCCGTCCTCGACGGGACCGATGCGGTGATGCTCTCCGCGGAGACGGCCACCGGGAAATACCCCGCCAAGGCGGTCGCCGCCATGGACCGTGTGTGCCGCGGGGCCGAGCGCTACCGGATCCACCGCCCGATCGCGGACCCGCGCGCCGACAGCCAGTTCAGCCGCATCGACGAGGCCATTGCGATGGCCTCGATGTACACGGCGAACCACCTCGGGGTACGCGCGATCGCCGCCCTGACCGAGTCGGGCTCCACTTGTCTGTGGATGTCGCGCGTCAGCTCCGGCATCCCCATCTACGCCCTCACCCGCCACGTGGAGACCCGCCGCAAGGTCACGCTCTACCGCGGCGTCTACCCGATCACCTTCGACGTGACCACCAAGGACCACGCGCTGGTGAACAAGGAGGTCATCGACGAGCTGATGCGTCGCGGCGCCGTGCGCGAGGGGGATCTGGTCATCATCACCAAGGGGGACCTCACGGGGGTGAGCGGCGGGACCAACGCCATGAAGATCGTCCGCGTCGGCGACATGGTGTTGCCGGAAGATTGACGCGCGGGCGACCTGCACCCGCATCGATTTCGGGGTTATTGCCGGCGGGCGCGACGAAGGGCGCCGCCGCGGCGGGCTTTGGGCGCCCGCGGCCATTCCTGCTAGAATACGCGCCTCGACTTTCGACCCCATCCGCTTCCGAAACCCAACGACGAACCCCACGGGAGAGAGATCACCATGGCCCTGATCACGCTGCGACAGCTCCTGGACCACGCCGCCGAGCACGGCTACGGCGTGCCGGCCTTCAACGTCAACAACATGGAACAGATCCACGCGATCATGGAGGCCGCCGACGAGACCGACAGCCCGGTGATCGTGCAGGCCTCGGCCGGCGCCCGCAAATACGCCAAGTCCCAGTTCCTGCGCCACCTGATCCTCGCCGCCGCCGAACAGTGGCCGCACATCCCCATCGTCATGCACCAGGACCACGGCGCCTCCCCCTGGGTGTGCCAGCGGTCCATCCAGCTCGGTTTCACCTCGGTGATGATGGACGGCTCCCTGCTCGAGGACATGAAGACCCCGGCCACCTACGAGTACAACGCCGACGTCACGCGGCGCACGGTGGAGATGGCCCACGCCTGCGGCGTGTCGGTCGAAGGCGAGCTGGGCTGTCTCGGGTCCCTCGAGACCGGCATGGCCGGCGAAGAGGACGGCTCCGGCGCCGAGGGCAAATTGTCCCACGACCAGCTCCTCACCGACCCCGAGCAGGCCGCGGACTTCGTCAAGCAGACCGGCGTCGACGCCCTCGCCATCGCCATCGGCACCAGCCACGGCGCCTACAAGTTCACCCGCCCGCCGACCGGCGACATCCTCGCCATCGACCGCGTCAAGGAGATCCACGCGCGGATCCCGGACACGCACCTGGTGATGCACGGTTCCTCCTCCGTACCGCAGGACTGGCTCGAGATCATCAACACCTACGGCGGCGACATGGGCGAGACCTACGGCGTTCCCGTCGAGGAGATCCAGGAAGGCATCAAGCACGGCGTGCGCAAGGTCAACATCGACACCGACCTGCGCATGGCCTCCACCGGCGCGGTGCGCAAGTTCCTCGCGGAGAACAAGAAGGAGTTCGACCCGCGCAAGTGGCTGACCGCCTCGACCAAGGGCATGAAGGCGATCTGCAAGGCCCGCTACGAGTCCTTCGGAACCGCCGGCAACGCCTCCAAGATCAAGGTCATCGGCCTCGAGGAGATGGTGCGGCGCTACGAGAGCGGCGAGCTCGACCCGCGCGTCAACTGACGCCTGCGGCACCATCGGCGCGTCGCGAAAGGGCGGGGAAACCCGCCCTTTCCTTTTGGCCCGGCGGAGGCGGGCGCTTGACAGGGGTGCGACGCCCGCGTTATGTAACTTGGGCATCGCCCGTGGCGGACACCCCCGCGCGAGAGTGGGGCAGGCGCCGTCGGGCACCTGCGAAAGGAATCGCGATGTACGGATCCGGCCGACCCCACAGCGCCCGCCGCCGGCTCGCCCGCCGGGTGCGGCTGTTGCGCATCGCCCGCGGCTGGTCGCAGGAGACCCTCGCGGCCCTGAGCGGGCTGCACCGCACCTACATCGGCGCGGTCGAACGCGCCGAGCGCAACATCAGCCTCGACAACATCGAGAAGATCGCCGGCGCCTTCGATCTCCCCGTCTCCGTCCTCCTCGACGACATCGAACCGGCCGTGCTCCGCGCCCTGGCGCCGCACCGGATCGAAGAACGCCGCCGGGCCTACGCCCTGCGCCCCGCCTCCTGACGCCGGGTCTCGATCGGCGCAGGACCGGGGTCGGAGTCAGCGCCCGGTGGAAAACGTCACAAGACCCGGCAACGCCCGCGGGCGGTGACCCCTGACCCCGACACCCACCGCCGCCTGCGCGCCCCCGATCCACGGCGGCGGCCGGGCAAGCCCGGCCCTACCCCACCTCCCACGCCGATCCGGCCCCCTGTAGGGTGAGCCTCGGCCCGCCGACGAAACCGGATCCGAACCACATCGCTTCAGGGGTCGGAGTCAGCGCCCGGCGGGAAACGTCGCAAGGCCCCGCAACGCCCGCGGGCGGTGACTCTGACCCCGGCACCCGCCGCCGCCTCCGTGCCCGGGGGTCAGAGTCGTCACGCCCCTCGCCCCGTAGCACCCCGCCGCTTCCTCCTCCGCGCGACGACTCCGACCCCAGCTCCAACGCGCCGCACGACAGGGGTCGGAGTCAGCGCCCGGCGGGAAACGTCGCAAGGCCCCGCAACGCCCGCGGGCGGTGACTCTGACCCCGGCACCCACCGCCGCCTCCCGCATGCCACTTATCTACGCCAGATTGATACGTTTTTCCCGTCGACAGGGAGGGCCATTCTCCCTGGAATACAGCCTATGGAGGATCGCGCCCGAACCCGCCTCGCCCAACGCATCCGACTCCTGCGCCGTTGCCGCGGATGGTCCCAGGAGGTGCTCGCGGAACTGAGCGGACTGCACCGCAGCTACATCGGTTCGGTCGAGCGCGCCGAGCGCAACATCAGCCTCGACAACATCGAGCGGATCGCCCAGGCCCTCGGCGTGCCGATCCGCGACCTGCTCACGGAACCCGACACCGCACCGCCGGGGGAACCCGGGCGGTGAAACCCGCACCGCCGCCGGCAGGCCCCGCGCCGCGCCGCTGGGCGCGTCGGACCCTGGAGAGCACCGCCGAGGCCGTCGCCGCGGAGTCGGACGGACGCGCCGTCGACTGGGCGATCATCCTCGACCCCCACGCCGCCGAACCGGCAGCGCGGGCGCGACTGCATGTCACCGTCGCCACCCGCCACGGATCGAGGCAGGTCGCCGCGACCCTGAGCGGAAACCTGCTCCCCGGCCCGGATCCGCGACCCGAATGCGACGCCCCGTCACAGGCGGCCATCCGTCGGCACAGCTTCGAGCACCTCTTCTGGCGCTGCCACAGCGCCGACCCCGAGCCGCTCATCGAGTACCTGCGCTGCTGCGGCGTGTTGGTCCTCGACGACCCGCCCCGCGCCGGATAGCGTAGCCCGACGCCCGCCCCGATCCGCGGCGCCGGCCGGGCAAGCCCGGCCCTACACCGACACCCACCGCCGCCTCCATGCCCGGGGTCAGAGTCGTCGCGCCTCACGCCCCGTAGCACCCCGCCGCCGCCTCCTCCGCGCGACGACTCCGACCCCAGATCCAACCGTGCCGCACGACAGGGGTCGGAGTCAGCGCCCGGTGGAAGAGGCCCCAAGGCACCGCGACGCCCGCGGGCGGTGACTCCGACCCCGACATCCACCGCCGCCTGCGTGCCAGACCGCATCGGCCGGGCAAGCCCGGCCCTACACCGCCGCCCACCGCCACCTCCGTGCCACGCCGCATCGGCCGGGCAAGCCCGGCCCTACACCGCCGCCCGCCGCCGCCTACGTGCCACGCCGCATCGGTCCGGCAAACCCCACCGCCGCCCCCATCCCGCGCGGGCCCGGCGCGCGTGGACCGTACCCCCGATCCCCGATACACTGGCCGCGGTCTCCGCAACCCCCTGAAAATGCGATCCGCCATGGCCGAAACCGCCGAAAACCGGGACGAACAGCGCGACGTCGTCCGGCTCGCCGCCGAGGCCCTGGAGAGCGGCACCCTGCGCAAGCTCCAGCGCATGGTCAACGACCTGCACCCGGCCGAGATCGCCGACCTGCTCGAGTCCATGCCCGGTCCGCAGCGCCGGATCGTGTGGGAACTGCTGCGCCCGGAGAGCGAGGGCGACGTGCTCGTGCACCTCAACGACGAGGTGCGCGCGGGCCTGATCCGGGGCATGGAGACCCACGAGCTGGTCGCCGCCACCGAGGGCCTCGACACCGACGACCTCGCCGATCTGTTGCAGGGCCTGCCGAACGCGGTCATCGGCGAGGTCCTGCGCTCCATGGACCAGCAGAACCGCCACCGCCTGGAGAAGGTGCTCTCCTACCCCGAGGACAGCGCCGGCGGGCTGATGAACACCGACACCATCACGGTGCGCGCCGACGTCACTCTCGACGTCGTGCTGCGCTACCTGCGCCTGCGCGGTGAGCTGCCGGAGGCCACCGACAGCCTGATGGTCGTCAACCGCTTCGACCGCTTCCTCGGCGTGCTGCCGCTGAGCACCCTGCTCACCCAGGACCCCGACCTCACCGTGGCCGAGGTCATGGACCGCGAACTCGAACCGATCCCGGCGACGATGCCGGCGCGCGAGGTCGCCGCCCGCTTCGAGCGCCACGACCTGGTCTCGGCGCCGGTCGTCGACGAGGAGGGCCGGCTGCTCGGACGGATCACCATCGACGACGTCGTCGACGTCATCCGCGACGAGGCCGAGCACTCGCTGCTCAGCCTCACAGGTCTCGGCGGCGAGGAGGACCTCTTCTCCCCCGTGCTGCCCGCCACCCGCCGGCGTGCGATCTGGCTCGGCGTCAACCTCGCCACCGCCTTCCTCGCCTCCTCGGTGGTGGGCCTGTTCGAACACACCATCCACCAGGTCGTCGCACTCGCCGTGCTGATGCCGATCGTGGCGAGCATGGGCGGCATCGCCGGCAGCCAGACGCTCACCGTGGTGGTACGTGGCCTGGCGCTCGACCAGTTGCGCGACGCCAACGTGCGCTGGCTGCTGGTTAAGGAGATCCTCGTGGCGGTGGCCAACGGCCTGCTTTGGGCGGTGGTGGTGGGCGCCGTCGTGGTCGCGTGGTTCGACGACCTGCGCCTGGCCGTCATCATCGGCGCGGCCATGATCATCAACCTGCTCTGCGCCGCACTCGCGGGCGTGGCGATCCCGCTGATCGAGCGGCGCATGGGCATCGACCCGGCGCTGGCCGGCGCGGTGGTGCTGACCACCGTCACCGACGTGATGGGGTTCTTCTCCTTCCTCGGCCTCGCCACCCTGTTCCTGACCTGACCCGCCTGCAAGGAATCCGCCCGTGGCAGAGCAGACCTACGACGTGGTGATCATCGGCTCCGGGCCCGGGGGCTACCGCGCCGCCGTGCTCGGGGCGCTGCGCGGCCTGCGCACGGCCGTCGTGGAAGACTCGGTGTGGGGCGGGTGCTGCCTCAACCGCGGCTGCGTACCGAAGAAGGACTGGTACCGCAGCGCGCGCCTCCTCGAGGCGGCCGGCGCCGCCGACGCCGCGTGGACGGGCACCCTCACCCCCGACCTCGCCCGCGCCTGGGAGCACCAGCGCGGCGTCGTGCAGCGCGTACGCGACAGCTATACCGACTACATGAAGCGCCTCGGCATCCGCGCGGTCGCCGGACACGGGCGCCTCGACGGGGCGAACCGGGTGATCGTCGAGCGCGCGGGCGAGCGTACGCAGCTCGATACCGCCCACGTCATCCTCGCCACCGGCTCGACCCCCGCCCTGCCGCCGGACGCCGACATCGCCACGGCGCCGGGGCGCATCCTCGACACCGACCTGCTCTTCGAGCGCCCGCCCCCGGCCGGGCGGCGCGTGGCCGTCCTCGGCAGCGGCGTGGTCGCCACCGAGTTCGCCTACATCCTCAAACGGTTCGGGCGCGAGGTCCTGTGGCTGCCGCGCTCCGAGCCGCTGCACCGCACGCGCTTCTCCCCGCAGGCACGGCGCGCCCTGGGCGCGGCGCTGGAGCGCCACGCCATCGACACCCGGCCGGGCGCGGACCTGCGCCGCGCCGCCCCGGACGGCCCCGGCGTGCGCCTGACCCTCACCGACGGCAGCCAGGAGACCGTCGACTGGCTCCTGCTCGGTACCGGCCGCCGGCCGCGCACCGCCGACCTGGGCCTCGAGACCGCCGGCATCGAGACCGACGCCGAGGGCCGCATCCGGCGCGACGAGTTCCTGCGCACCGCGGCCCCCAACGTCTACGCCATCGGCGACTGCGCCGGGCATGAGATGACCGCCAACCAGGCCCTCGACGACGCCGGCGTGGCGATCGAGAACCTCCTCGGCGGCGAGCCCCGGCGCAAGGACCCCGACTGGATCCCGTTCGTCGTCTACAGCGCGCTGGAACTCGCCCGCATCGGCCTGGACGAAGACCGCGCCGAGGACCTCGGTCACGAGCCGGCCGTGGGTTTCGCCGCCTTCGAGACCTCCCCCTGCGCCCTGGCCGAGGGCGATGCCGCCGGCTTCGTGCGCCTGCTCGCCGACCTCGACACCGGCACCCTGCTCGGCGGCGAGATCACCGGCGCCGAGGCCGGGGAACTCATCCACCTCCTCGCGCTCGCCCCCGACCGCGACACCGCTTTGCGCCTGCTCGCCGCCGGCCGCTACAATCACCCCGCCCGCGCCGAGGAACTCCTCAACGCGACCGAGACCCTGGCCGCCAAATGGGGCCTGGCGGAGCGGGTCTTCGGGTGAACGCCTGCAGACCGGCGGGATCCCGGCCAACGGCCGCTACCCCGGCGGGTCTCGTCGGAACGGCCGCCGAACCGATGCGCGTAATCCTCACCGCCAACTACTCGCCCTGGTCCGCCTACTGCGGCGGGGGCCAGCGCGCAACCCACGCCCTCGCGCTCGCGCTCGGGGCGCGCGGGCACCGGGTGAGCGTCGTCTACACCAAGACCCCATGGGAGCGGATCGCGGTCCCCGACGCCCTGCCCTACGATGTCCGCTGGTCCCCGTTCGTCGGCTGGCACGGTCGCGGGGGCGCACCGTTGCGGACCCTCAATGCCGTGCCTTTGGCCCGGACCGTGGCGCGCCTCCTGGTGCCGGGCGAGGCCACGGTCCTGCACGCGCAAGGCGAGGAGGGCGCCCTGCTCCCGCGGCTGCGCCGACGCGTCGACGGCGCCGTGCGTTGCGTCCTGACCGCCCATCATCCGAAGTACCCCGGCCCGCGGCTCGCCGCCGTGCACCCCAAGTTTCGCGCCCTGCGCCGCGTCGCGCGCGAGGCCGATCTGTGCTGCGTGCCGAGCGCCGCCAGCCGCGACACCTTCGCCCGGGCCGCAGGTCTCGATCCCGCGCGCGTGGCGGTGGTCCCCAACGGCCTCGATCCGATCTTCAGCGAGATCAGGCGCTCGCCCGATGCGGCCTGCGGTCCGCTCCTGTTCTTCGGGCGCATCGACCGGGACAAGGGCGTGCTGACCCTCATCGACGCCCTCGCCCGCCTCGGCCCGCAGGCGCCGCCGCTGACGATCGCCGGCCGCGGCCCCCTCGAGGCCGCGGTCCGCGCCCGCGCCGCCGCCGTCGGACTCGCCGACCGCGTGCGCCTGATCGGCTGGCAGCAACCCGAGGCACTGGCGCAACTCCTCGCCGGGGCGCGGCTGGCCGTCCTGCCCTCCTTCGACGAGAGCTTCGGCCTGGCGATGATCGAGGCCATGGCGGCGGGCGTACCGCTCGTCACCACCCGCACCGGCGCCCTGCCGGAAGTCGTCGGCGACCCGCCCGGCGCCGCGCTCGTCCCCCCCGGCGACGCCGCCGCGCTCGCACAGGCGATCGCGGAGCTGCTGCGCGACCGCGACGCCGCCGAGCGCATCGCCGAGACCGGGCGCCGTCAGGCGAGGCGCTACTCCTGGGAGGCCACCGCGCGCACCTACGAGGATCACTACCGGAGCCTGTACGCGCAGTGAACCCGCCGCAGACCAAGCCCCGGAACTCTTCGGCCGCGGCGCACCCCCCGGTCGCAGTCGTCATCCTCAACTGGAACGGCCGGCGCGACACACTCGCGTGTCTCGACAGCCTCTCCCGCCTCGACTACCCGAACCGCGAGATCATCGTCGTCGACAACGGTTCCACCGACGACTCCGTCGCCCGCATCCGCGCAGCCCATCCGGGCGTGACGCTGCTGGAGACCGGTGCCAACCTCGGTTTCTCCGGTGGATGCAACGCCGGGATACGTGATGCGCTCGCACGCGGCTTTCGCTACGTCTGGCTGTTGAACAACGACACGCAGGCGGACCCGGCCGCACTCTCCGCGCTCGTCGAAACCGCCGAGCGCGATGCGGACACGGGCGCCGTCGCCTCCGTCGTCTACTGTCTGGACCGTCCCGGCACCGTGGAAATCTGGGGCGGGGGGCGCGTCAACCTCCGCACCGGAAAGCTGCGCATCCTGAGGGCACCCGCCGAACCCAACTGCCTGTTCGCGTGCAGCCTACTGCTCCGGGACGACGCGCTCCACCGCGCCGGGCTCCTGGACGAGCGCTTCTTCCTCTACTGGGAGGACACCGACCTCACCCTGCGAATCCGCCGGGCCGGCTACCGCCTCGCCGTCGCCCCCGACAGCCGCGTCCACCATCGCGGCTCCGCGAGTACCGGGCGCAACAGCCCGACCCAGGCGCTGCACTATCATCGTTCGGCCGCGCTGTTCTACCGGCTCCATGCCCCCTTCCCGACCCTCACGACCGCCGGGATGATCGCGATCCGCACGCTACGCTGGATAATCAAAGGCAAGCCCGAGAATATCCCGCCGACGTGGCGCGGGGCGTGGTCGGGGATGCGGGCAACGATTCCGGCGGACGCTCTCCCGAAACCGCTTAACCGTCACGAAGACCATTAAACGGCCGAAACACCGACTCCCTGTCCCTACACATTGGCCGAAGCCTTACGTCCGCTCTCCCGTGATCCCTTCCACGCGACCACCGTAATCGACTCCCCGCGCTGCGGATTACGAGCCGCCTCCCGGTCGCAGGCCCTGGACACCCGCGCCAACTCCGGCGACGGCTTGAATTCTCCGTACGGGTCGAGGCCCGAGGCGATCGCTTCGCTCGACTCGAAATAGAAATCGGCCTCTGGTTCCGGTGCGATGAGCTCGGCACCTACAAACCCGGAGGCACGCAGTGCCCGCATCAGGGCCTGAGGCCCGAACAACACCAAATGCCGCGGTGGCTCAAGCCCCCGCCAAGCGGATCCATAGCGGGAATGGCCGGCCGAGTCAATGTTAGGGGTCTTGATCCACAGCCTCCCGCCGTCCCGAAGGAGGTTGCGGCATTCGACCAGCGCACCAAGAGGATCATGCAGGTGCTCGATAACATGATTCAGCGTGATAACGTCGTACCTCTCCGGGTCAAGAGCACTTCCTGGAACCCGCCCATCGACCACCTCGAAACCCCCGGCGCGTGCGACTTCGGCCGCCGCCGCATCGAACTCCAGTCCCGTTACGTCGTAGCCCAACTCCCGCGCGACGGACAAAAATGTCCCGTTTCCACACCCGATATCCAGCACACGATTCCGGCCGGGGCGCGGCGGCGGCAAATGTCGGATGCGGTGTTCGGCCTTGCGACCCGCGGATGGTAATATCCGGCGAAGCACCGCGCCCCCGATTACAGCGGGTTTAAGCTGGTGCCCGTAACGCCAGTTGAGAAAACGGCGGTCAAATCCGTACTTGAACCAGCGAAGAGCCTCCCGCACCGCCGAAGACCCCGAACTCGCCGACACGCTGGGGGAGTGCGTGTAATATTGCTTGTAGGCCATGGCAATCGAGTCTCGGTCCGGTCGCGGATCCAGAAAGCCGCACCCACAACCTCTGCAGCGCCAAAGGTTCCATTCCCCCGGGGCGGTAAAAAAAACTCGATCCTGAATTCCTACATGCAGTGGCGCCCTTTTCCCCGACCCGCAGAGTGGGCAGACGCGTACGGCTTCCAGCCCGTCAGGATCCCACTCCCCGTCGGGCGGCACGCGGCCGCGATCAAAGTCCGCAACTCTCATATCACCGCGGATCACGGACATCATTTCCGAGACAGAATTCGCGACATCGCCAAATTCCGGACCACCCGGCTCGTCAACATAGACCATGCAACGGATCCGATGATCAAGGTGGCGCCCGCCACCACGCGGGTACTGCCGGAGCCCGCCACCGCCACCACGAGCCACGCCGCCACCACCATTCCCGCCGGCCCCCACAATGACAGCGCCTGTCTCCACATCCCAGAAGCCCAAAACAACAAAGCGGCATCGGCAGCGACTCGAAGGGTGTAGGCAAGTGCGGCTCCAGCAAGTCCGAGAAAGGACACGCCCAACCACAGGATCCCAACGAATGGCAGAATTTCGAGAAGGTGAAATTTTGCGACGAGGTCGGGTCGCCCCTGGGCCTGGAGCTGCGTATACGGAAGAAACGCATGGCTGTTGATCCAGATACCGATGAGAATCAACTGGCCGACCGGAGCCGCTTTCAGGGCGAAGTCGTGACCGATCCACAAACCCAGAAACGGTCCGATCGCAAGTATCCCTAGAACAACCAACGGCGTCATGACGGCGGACAGAACCGCGAGCGATTCACTGCCCTGGCGCGACGCTTGCGCGGGTGATTGCGCGGACATACGCGGGAACAGGCTTCGCGCAAGGGCCCCCGGCAAGATACGAAAGCGGCTGGAAAACTCAGCCGGAACGGTGTAATGCGCAACGGCCGCCGCGCCAAGTACCCCCCCGATCAACATTCGATCGAGGGTATCGAGAATCGGAGTAGCGAGGCTGGTGACGGTCACCCAGCCGCCGTAGCCCAGTAGCGGGCGAACCAGCGAGCGCCGCACGCCGCCGGACAGCCGTAGCGGAACCGCCCATGCCGCTGCCACGGCCAAAGGGAACACGGAAACCGCTCGTGCCAACACGGCAGCAGGGATAATCCAGGAGAGCTGTGGCCCGTGAACATACGCAACGACAAGCGGAACGGATTGAAACAGGATACTGCCGACGACCTGGAGAAAGTTCACCACGGCAAACCGCTCCCGCCCTTCCAACGCGCCGACAAGGACACCGGAAACGGTAGCCAATGGCACGGCTGCGGCCAGCCATGGGAGGCTGGAGATCACCTCCTGGCGCATCGAATCCGGAATGCTGAATATCGCGTTGAACGCATAGCCGGACACTCCATAAAGGACGACCCCCCCTAGCATTCCGAATATCGTATTCAATACCAGGGCGGTCCAAAACACAGTCTCGCGTTCCGCGTCCGCCGCATCCCGCAGCCGGGCGATCCGGTTCGCCGTTGCCCGCGCCAAGCCCATGTCGAAAAAGTTGAAGTACCCGAGCAACAGTAGGACAATCGCAAGTACACCGTACCGGGCGTCCCCGATGCGATGCAGAAACAGCGGCACGATGGCCAGACTGACCGCTGCAAGCGACAGGCTGCCGGCTACATTGTAGAAGGTGTTTCGGCGAATGCTCATCAAGCCTAGTCTTCGCCGTCGGAATTGGACCGGGTCGGCGGTATCTCCGGACCGGCGCACCACACAGGAGGCCGGCGGCATTCGTTGCGCGGCCATGCCCGGCCAGACCGCACCCAATCGCTGTTCCCGGAGTTCTCGGGCAACCGCCTGGCACCGTGACGACCGCTGCGCCAATCGCCATCACCTGCCGCTAAAGGCAAGCAAGCGGGGAATGTAGCGCATTTCCCCGGATGCCGCCAGCAAGAAGGTAGGACTCAATGCGTTTGGACGTGGAATAGGCGTCGAATAGAATCTGAATCTGAGCCCTCGGTAGGACGAAAAACGGGGCGCCTCGGCCATCCAAATATCCGCCCCGCCCCCTGTTCAGTTCACTTTACTCCAATGCCCGATACCGCAGCCTCGCGTACTCCTGAAACCAAGGTCGATCAGACACAGCCGGAATATCGGCTCAGTCCCGTCCGCGCGCCAGACAGCGACATCGGCGTTGCGCTTGCGACCTTCAATTCCGCACGTTACCTGAAACAGCAGATTGAAAGCGTCCTCGCACAAACACTCCAGCCCCGGCAGATTGTCGTAAGCGACGACGGATCTACTGACGACACGATTGAGATTATAGCCAGTTACGCACAAAGAGACGAAAGGATCGTCATCACTCGCAACGGTACTCACCACACAACCAACCGCATCAACCGGAACTTCGAGAATGCCGCGCGTCACTGCACCACCCGGTGGATCGCGTTCTGCGATCACGATGACGTATGGCTGCCGCAAAAGCTGGACCTCCTGTACCGGAACCGCAACGGGGCCTCCTTGGTTTACGGACGAAGCCAACCAATAGACGAGCGCGGAGTGATCATGCCGGTACGAACTGAAGATCTCCTCGGGTTTACCGCGCACCTGTCCGGAAACGTCCCTCCCTTGATCTTCATGCACGGGAATACCGTATCCGGGCATGCACTTCTAGTCCCGCGCGAGATTCTGGACCAGGCATTCCCTTTTCCGTGCGGAATGATGTATGACCAGTGGATCGCGCTCGTCGCGGCATGCAAGGGACCGATTCGATTCGTAGATGAAACCGTCGTATTGCACCGCGTCCATGAGGACAACAGTGTCCACCGACGAATTGGTCCGGGCACCAAATCCTTGCACCGCATACCGGAAATTATTAGTCGTCGGGAAAAACTGCTGCTGAAGCAGGAAATTGCGGACCGCGTTTTCGACTTTCGCGCTGATCTTACAGAGAAAGAGCGTTTGTTCCTGAATGAGTACAGAAGCCATTTGCATCGGAAGTCGCGCTACCAAATCAATTGGCGCCTTTTCCTCGCTGGATATGGAATTCGGCGTCGGCTGTATATGAAGAATAGCGCTTGGCGTCTGCTGAAACAGAGCACCCTTGTCTAGCCGGGACGTTTAGTGGCGGGATCCCATCTGAACCCGCGAACCTACGTGAAATCTCGTTGAGCGGCGGGCTGACGCTCGGATTGAAAACCGTCCGCAGTAGGTGCCCTCATTGTTTCCCCGGGGTTACTCCCCGGCGACCGTCATGCGCTCGATGAGGATCGAGCCGGTGCGCACGCCGCTGCGCAGGTCGACGTCGTTGCCGACTTCGGCCAGTCCCAGGAACATGTCGCGCAGGTTGCCGGCGACGGTGATCTCCTCGACGGGGTGGCGGATCTCGCCGCCCTCGACCCAGAAGCCGGCGGCGCCGCGGGAGTAGTCGCCGGTGAGCAGGTTGAAGCCGTGGCCCATGAGTTCGGTCACGAGCAGGCCGGTGCCCATCGCGCGCAGGAGGCCGTCGAGGTCGTGTGGGCCGGGCTCGATGATGGCGTTGTGCACGCCGCCGGCGTTGCCGGTGGTCTCCATGCCGAGCTTGCGTGCGGAGTAGCTGTCGAGGAGGTAGCCCCGCAGCACGCCGTCTTCGACCAGCGTGCGCTCGCGCGTCGCCACGCCCTCGGCGTCGAAGGGGGCGCTGCCCAGGGCCTTGGGCAGGTGCGGGCGCTCGTCGATGCGGACGAACTCGGGGAAGATCCGCTTGCCGAGGTGGTCGACGAGGAAGGAGGCCTTGCGGTAGAGGTTTGCGCCGCGGATGGCGCCGAGGAACAGGCGCAGGAGCCCGCCGGCGACGTCGGCCGCGTAGACCACGGGCACCTCGCGGGTCTGGACGCGGCGGGCGTCGAGACGGCGCACGGCGCGCTCGGCGGCGCGTCGGCCGACGGCCTCGGCGGCCTCGAGCTCGGCGGGGTCGCGGGCGGTGGTGTACCAGTAGTCGCGCTGCATACCCTGGGCGGAGCCGGCGATGACCGAGCAGCTCACGCTGTGGCGGGTGCTGGCATAGGCGCCGAGGAAGCCGTGGGTGTTGCCGTAGACGCGCAGGCCGCGGTGGCTGTCGACGCCGGCGCCCTCGGAGTTGGTGATGCGCGCGTCGTGCGCGCGCGCGGCGTTCTCGCAGGCGAGCGCGGTCTCGATCGCGCGTTCGGTGTCGATGCCCCAGGGATGGTCGAGGTCGAGGTCGGGGATCTCGCGGGCCATGCGCTCGGGGTCGGCCAGGCCCGCGCAGGGATCTTCGGCGGTGTGGCGGGCGATGTCGCAGGCGGCCTGTACGGTCTCGCGCAGCGCCTCGGGGCGCAGGTCGGCGGTGCTCGCCGAGCCCTTGCGGGTGCCGAAGTAGACGGTGACGCCGAGGCCCTGGTCGCGGTGGAATTCGACGGTCTCGACCTCGCCCATGCGTACGTTGACCGAGAGGCCGGTGTCGGCGCTGACGCCGACCTCGGCGGCGCTCGCCCCGCGCCGGCGGGCCTCCTCGAGCAGGTCGCTGACCAGGGATTCGAGGCGCTGGGGGTCGGGCGGCGCGGCGGCGGGCTGGGGCTGGCTCATGGGCGGCGGTTCTCCTCGGGGTCGGGTCGGCGGCGGCGGCGGCCGCCCGGGTATTGGAACGAAACCTGGGCGGCGGGGCAAGCCTGATTCGGCGGTGCGCGGGTGTGGGGGATGTTTCTCCAGGGTCGCCGCGGTGCGAGGGGTCGGAGTCACCGCCCCTACGCACCGGCGGGACCCCGAAACGGTTTCCTACGGGCGGTGACTCCGACCCCTGTCAACGTTCGACGCATGATCCGAACCACATCGGTTCATTCGGCGACGCCGGCCGGGCAAGCCCGGCCCTACCCGATGATTCACGCCCCGGAGGGACATCCGTAGGCCGGGCCTCGGCCCGCCTGCGGCGCATGGTCCGAACCACATCGGTTCATTCGGCGACGTCGGCCGGGCAAGCCCGGCCCTACCCGATGATTCACGCCCCGGAGGGACATCCGTAGGGCGGGCCTCGGCCCGCCTGCGACGCATGATCCGAACCACATCGGTTCATTCGGCGGCGTCGGCCGGGCAAGCCCGGCCCTACCCCATGATTCACACGCCGGAGGGACATCCGTAGGGCGGGCCTCGGCCCGCCTGCGACGCATGATCCGAACCACATCGATTCATTCGGCGACGTCGGCCGGGCAAGCCCGGCCCTACCTCATGATTCACACGCCGGCGGGGCGTCCGTAGGGCGGGCCTCGGCCCGCCTGCGGCGCATGGTCCGAACCACATCGGTTCATTCGGCGACGTCGGCCGGGCAAGCCCAGCCCTACCCGATGATTCACGGCCCGCAGGAACATCCGTAGGGCGGGCCTCGGCCCGCCTGCGACGCATGATTCGAACCACGCCGGTTCGTTCGACGGCGTCGGCGGGACGTCGTGCGGGCGGGGTCAGGCGCCGGAGTGCTTGTTGATCGCGAGCCGGTTGCCCCAGCGTTCGAGGTCGTCGACCCGCACGCCGACCCACCACAGCGGACCGATGCTGTCGCTGGAGCGTCCGCCGACGAGCTGCTGGCCGGGACCGAGGCGCACCGCCGGGACGAAGCGCTCGGCCTCCTCGCGGCTGCGGAAGACGTGCCACTGCACGATGTTGCCCTCGCCGCGCACGGCGGGCAGCGGGCGTTCGTCCAGGAACAGGTGGTCGTGCGTCGATTCGTTCATCGCCGTGGTCCTCCACAACGCGGCGGCGATCCGCGGCCCATCAGGCCTGGGTGCCGCCGACCGTCAAACCGTCGATGCGCAGCGTCGGCTGGCCCACGCCGACCGGTACGCTCTGCCCATCCTTGCCGCAGGTGCCGATGCCGGCGTCGAGTTCGAGGTCGTTGCCGACCATGGCCACCCGCGTGAGTACGTCGGGCCCGTTGCCGATGAGCGTGGCGCCCTTGACCGGGCGCGTCACTTTCCCGTTCTCGATCAGATAGGCCTCGCTCGCGGAGAACACGAACTTGCCCGAGGTGATGTCCACCTGCCCGCCGCCGAAGTTGACCGCATACAGGCCGCGGTCGACGGAGGCGAGGATCTCGGCGGGGTCGTGCGGACCGGCAAGCATGAAGGTGTTGGTCATGCGCGGCATGGGCAGGTGCGCGTAGGACTCGCGCCTCCCGTTTCCGGTGGGCGCCATGCCCATGAGCCGCGCGTTGAGCTTGTCCTGCAGGTAGCCCTTGAGGATACCGTTCTCGATGAGCACGGTGCGCTGCGTCGGCGTGCCCTCGTCGTCGACGTTGAGCGACCCGCGCCGGCGCTCGATGGAGCCGTCGTCGACGACGGTGCAGCCGGGCGCGGCGACGCGCTCGCCGATGCGTCCGCTGAACGCAGAGGTACCCTTGCGGTTGAAGTCGCCCTCGAGCCCGTGACCGATGGCCTCGTGCAGCAGCACGCCCGGCCAGCCGGGGCCGAGGACCACGGTCATGGTGCCCGCCGGGGCGGCCACCGCGTCGAGATTCAGCAGTGCCTGACGCACCGCCTCGCGCGCGTAGCCGAGCGCGCGGTCCGACTCGGTGAAGTACTCCAGCCCGAAACGCCCGCCGCCGCCGTAGGATCCCTGCTCGCGGCGCCCGTCGCGCTCGACGATGACGGTCACGTTGAGGCGCACCAGCGGACGCACGTCGCCGGCCAGGGTACCGTCGGCGGCCGCGATCAGCACCACGTCGTGCACGGCGGCGAGGCTGACCATGACCTCGCGCACGTGCGGGTCCAGGCGCCGCGCCTCGGCGTCCACCGCGTGCAGCAACGCGACCTTGTCGGCCGCCGGCAGGGTGCCGATGGGATCGATCGGCGCGTACAGGTCGTTGCCCGTGCGCGGGCGGCGCACCGGTACGCGCCCCTCGCCGCCGCTGCGGGCGATGGCGCGCGCCGCCTGGGCGGCCTCCAGCAGCGCCGGCAGCACGATCTCGTCGGAATAGGCGAAGCCGGTCTTCTCGCCGCTGATCGCGCGCACGCCCACGCCGCGCTCGATGCCGTGGCTGCCCTCCTTGACGATACCGTCCTCCAGCGACCACGACTCGTGGCGGCTGGCCTGGAAGTAGAGGTCGGCGTTGTCGACCGACGGCCCCAGCAGCCCGCCGAAGACGCGGTCGAGGTCGGACTCGGCCAGCCCCGAGGGTTCGAGGATGCGGCTCTTGGCGATCTCCAGCGTATTGCTCATGATCCGGCTCCGGTGCCGCGCTCCGGCGGCAGTTCGCAGTGCAGGCGGCGGTGGTCGACGACCGGGAAGCTGCGCCGCGTCGCGCGCAGCCAATCCACATCGAGGTCGGCGTAGACGACCCCCGAGCCGCGCGGCAGGTGATCGAGGACGGTACCCCAGGGGTCGACGATCATCGTGTCGCCGTGGGTCTCGCGCCCGCTGAGGTGATAGCCGCCCTGCGCGGCGGCCACCGTATAGCAGAGGTTCTCGATGGCGCGCGCGCGCACCAGGGTGCTCCAGTGCGCGCGGCCGGTGGCGGCGGTGAAGGCCGAGGGCACCGCGAGCAGCTCCGCACCCTCGTCGAGGAGGCGGCGGAACAGCTCCGGGAAGCGCAGGTCGTAGCACACCGCCAGACCGAGCCGGCCGAAGGGCGTATCGACGACCACGGTGCGCTCGCCCGGTTCGATGGTCTCGGACTCGGTATAGCGCTCGCCGGTGGCGACGACGCGCACGTCGAACAGATGCAGTTTGTCGTAGCGCGCGACGCGACGCCCGTTCGCGTCGAAGACGAGGCAGGCCGCGCGCACCTTGTCCGCCGCGTGCGCCTCCAGCGGGACCGTGCCGCCGACCAGCCAGACGCGGTGGCGCTTCGCCTGCTGGGCGAGAAAGTCCTGCATCGGTCCGGCGCCGTCGCGCTCGCGCTGGGCGACCTTGTCGGTCTCCTCCAGCCCCATGAGCGCGAAGTTCTCCGGCAGCACGACCAGCCCGGCGCCGCCGGCGGCGGCCTCGGCGATGAGGCGTCCGGCCTCGAGCAGGTTGGCCTGCACCTGCGGCCCGGAGGCCATCTGGATGGCGGCGACGCGCCGCGTCCCGGACACGGATCAGCCCTCCCGGATCGCACCGGGGTCGCGCCGGCACCGGGTCGCCACGAAGCGGTTCATACCGGCAGAATATCACACGCGGCTCAGGGCCGGCCGGAAGACCCCGGCCCCGCCGCGGGCTGTGGGGGACCTTTCGCCCCGCCCGCCGCCTTGGCGGCCGGCGGCGCCTCCGGGCCCGGCAGGAGCCCGCCGAGGCCCCCGGAGACGCGGGTGACGACGGGGTCTTTCCATGGGCCGGTGACGGTGTAGCGGTAGCGGGTGAGCTGGCGGATCGGGCCGCGGAACAGGTGCTCGGCGAGGAACAGCGCGGCCCCCACCGCGGGCCCGCCGGCGAGCGTGCCCGCGATCGGCAGGGTGCCGCCGAGGTCCGGGATCACCGTCACCTTCTGGTCGTAGTCGCGCGTGACCAGGCCGGTGCGCCCGGTGACGATGATGTCCCCGGCGGGCCCGGTCATGGTCAGGTCGTTCGTGTAGGCCTCGCCGTCGCGCAGGCGGAACGACCCCGCGATCCGATCGAAACTGAATCCCTTCTTGAAGAGGTCGCTGAAGTCCAGCGACAGGCGCCGCGGCAGGGCCTGGAGGCTGAAGAGCCCGAAGATGCGCCCGGCGCCGGGATTGACGTCGAGCAGGCGCCCGTCGGTGATCTTGCCCTTGAGCGTCCCGCTGAGGGTGGCCAGGCGCGGGGCGGTGGGCGGACCGGACCAGCTCAGATCGATCGACACGTCGGCCTTGCCACCCTTGAGCGCCTGGACGAAGCCGAACTCGCCGAGGAGGCGGCCGGTATCGTCGCTCTCGAGCGTGCCCCGGAACCGGGTCACGACCCCCGCGCCGGTACGCAGCCAGGCCCCGCTCCCCTTCAGGTGCAGATGGGCGGAGGCGAGCGAGAGTTCGGGAAGGGTCAAGCCGTCGGCGACCCGCACCGCGCGCAGGCGCAGGCGCCCGAGTTCGTCGTCGCCCAGGCGCAGCTTGGTCACATCGAGGCGCAGGGCCGGCAGGGTGCGCGGATCGGGCACCGCGCCGGCCGCCGCGCCGCGCCCGGCCGCAGGCGCCGGCAGCCGCAGGTGGACGAGGTCCAGCACCACGGGCGGGCCGTCGGGATAGACCTCGGGGATCCAGGCGCGGCCGGCGGCGACCGGCCCGGAGAGCTGCGCATACCACCACCCGCCGGGGCCGGGCCCGGTGCGCTCGCGCCGGATCGCCGCGTCCACGAGGTCGCCGTAGCGCAGGTGGAGCAGGGTGTCCGGGCGGCGCGGCAGGTCGAGGCGCACTTCGAGCGCGCGCGCGACGGCCGCGGGCTTGCCGAAGGGCGCCGGCAGGTCGAGCGCCAGGCCGCGCAGGTCGCTGCGCAGCGTCATGGCGACCGGCGGCGGGCGACCGTCGCGTTCCTGCCACGGGATGGCCAGGCGCGCGCTCCAGTCGGTACCCCCACTGCAGCGCTGCGCCAGGGTGCCGGAGACGAACGCCGCCACCGTCGCGGCGTCCGCGCGTCCGCGTACGGTCACCACGCTCAGGCGCTGCGGTTCCGGCGTCGCCACCGCAACCGTCACCGGCGTGCCGCCGACGCGCGCCGTGAGGCGATCGGCCGCGAAGCCGTTGCGGTCGAAACCGAGCGCGCCGTCCAGCGCGGTCACGTGCAGCCCCCAGTCGGCGCCCGTGAGCGTCGCTCCGGAGAAGGCGACGCTGCCCGTATAGGTCTCGTCGCGCGCATCGGCGAGCGGCAGACGCAGATCGAAATCGAGCGCGGCGTTACCGGTGAGGTCGAGGGCCCCGAGCAGCGCGGCGTGGCGTGCACCGACCGGGCTCGCGCGCAGCACGCGCAGGAGATCGCCCGCCGGCCCCTGCGCGTGCAGTTCGACGTCGAGTTCCTCGTCGTGGCCCAGGCGCGGGATGTGCGCCTGCGCGCCGGTGACCGCCACGCCGTAGATCTTGCCGCCTGTCACGTTAACCGTGAGGGCGCGGCCGCGAAACGCCACCTGCCCGTCGACCGCCTCCAGGCGCGGCCAGTCGGGTGCGTACTTCAGGGGGACGTCGCGCACGTCGAAGCGCGCCGCGAATACACCCTGCGCCGCGTCGTAGGGGAAGTGCGCGAGCGGACCGCGCAACAGCACCCGCCCGGATACGATGCGCCCGCCCGTCAGCGCCTGCTCGATCCACGCGCGCCCGCGCGCCGGGACCCCGTGCAGCGGCAGGTAGCGGCGCACCGCCGCGACGCGCCCGCGTTCGATGTCCACCTGCAGGTCGGCGATCGGCGCGCCCCGCTGCGGAAACTCCAGGAGCACGCGCGCGCGCGCGGCGAGATCCGGGTTGGCGAAGGCCAGCTCGGAGGTGCGCAGGACCCAGCCGACGCCCGCGCGCCGGCGCAAGGTCGCCGCCGCGCTCAAGCGCGTGAGCGCAACCGGCGCGGCGAACATCCGCGGGAGGTCCAGCCGCGCGCCGCGGCTGTCGAGAGCGAGCCGCACGGCCCCGCCGGCGAGGTCCACCCGCCCGTCGAGCCCCGCGGCGCCCGGCAGGCGACCCCACGGGCGGAACGAGAGCCCCGCGAAGCGCGCGCGCAGGGCGAGAGCGGCCGGAAGCCGCGGCGCGGGCCGGGCCGCGGCCGTCCCGGCCGCGGGCGTCGGCGCCGCCGGGCCCGGATCCGCGGACGCGGCGGCGAGCGGATAGCGCAGCGCGAGCTGCGCGAGCGTCCCGCCGGGGCGCAACGCGTCGAGTCGCTGTGTCCACGGCGCCGGCAGCGCGGCACGGCGCAGCAACGCGGTCCACACGCCCAGGTCCAGGTTCCGCGCCCGCACCGAGACGGCGCCGGGTCCGGCGCCGCCCCCCGGCGACGGATCGTGCACGATCGCCAGATCGGCCGGCGCCCCGGTGGAAGCGCCATCCCCTGACCGGCGCAGGATCAGGTCCTCGATCCGCAGCCACCACCCGCCCGCCCCGCGACCGAACCCGAACCGCGCGTCCGCCTCATGCAGGGTCACGGGGGACACGCCGGCGCGTCCCGCGAGGCGCAGATCGTGTGCGCTCACGCGCCCCCCGAGCGCGACCAGCCGCCCCGCATCCCAACCGCCCCACGCCAGCAGGTCGACGCGACCGGCGTCGGCGGAGAGCCCCATCCAGCGGCGCCCGGCGCCCCAGCGCGCCGCCGCGAGATCCGTACCGTGTACGTAGAATCGTCCGCGCCCCTGCAGCGGGGCCGCCGGCGACCCGCGCCATTCGGCGGCCACGCTCAGCGCGCGGCCGAACGCGGCGGGCAAGGCGGCATCGAGGCGCAACACGCGCATGCCGCCCGTATGGCGCAGGTCGATGCGCACGGAGGAGAAACGCACCGGCGCGGCGTGGCGCAGCCGATCCCACCAGAGGAGATCCCCGGCGCTCACCCGCACGCGCGCGAACGCCCCCAGGTGCGCGAGCAGCGCGCGCAGCGAGAAGTGGTGCCCCGGAGGGACGCCGGCCGGATGGATGCGCCCGTCGGGGTCGCGCACCAGCGAGAGGACCGGCGCCACGATGGTCAGGGTGACGGGCCGGAAGCGGCGCTCGAACAGCGCCGCGAGGTCGAGCCCGAGGCGCACCTCGCGCGCGCGCAGGATCACGCCGCTGCCCTCGGGATCGTGCAGCGTCACGCGATGGAAGACGAGTTCGGGATAGCGGCCGGTCCAGCGCGCGTCGATGCGCGCGCAGTTCAGCGGCAGGCCGAGATCGCGCTGCGCCTGCGCGAGGATCGCCTGCTGGTAGCGCGGCACGAACGGCAGCAGCAGGCGCACCGAGCCGATCCCGACCGCCGCCAGAATGATCAGCGCCGCCGCCGCATACCACAGGCCGCGTAGCATCCGCTGCAATCGCAAGAGTCTCTCCCGGCGCCGGTCAGGGACCGCCGTGAACGCGTAGTCCGGCGCCGCGCGGGACGCGGGCGCTCACATCAACACCACGTCGAACTGCTCCTGCGTGTAGAGGGCCTCGACCTGGAGCCGCACCGGCTTGCCGATGAACTCCTCGAGTTCGGCGAGACTGGTGGACTCCTCGTCGAGGAGCAGATCGACGACCTCCTGCGCGGCGAGCACCAGCAACCGCTCGGCGTCGAACGCGCGCGCGGCACGCAGGATCTCCCGGAAGATCTCGTAGCAGACGGTCTCCGGCGTCTTGATCGTACCGCGCCCGCCGCAGGTTGGGCACGGCTCGCAGAGCACATGCTCGAGGCTCTCGCGGGTACGCTTGCGGGTCATCTCCACCAGGCCGAGCGGCGAGACCTCGCAGATCTGGTTCTTGGCGTGGTCGCGCTCGAGGCTCTTCTCCAGGGCGCGCAGGACCTGGCGGCGGTGCTCCTCCTGCGCCATGTCGATGAAGTCGATGATGATGATGCCGCCGAGGTTGCGCAGTCGGAGCTGGCGTGCGATCGCCTGCGCGGCCTCGAGGTTGGTCTTGAAGATCGTCTCCTCGAGGTTGCGGTGACCGACGTAGGCCCCGGTGTTGACGTCGATCGTGGTCATCGCCTCGGGCTGGTCGATGATGAGATAGCCGCCCGACTTAAGGTCCACGCGCCGCTGCAGCGCCTTCTGGATCTCGTCCTCGACGCCGTAGAGATCGAAGATCGGGCGCTCGCCCGGGTAGTACTCGATGCGCCCGGCCATCTCCGGCACGAACTGCGCGGCGAAATCCAGCGCCCGGTCGCAGGTGCGGCGCGAGTCGATACGCACCTTCTCCACCTGGCCGGCGGCGAGATCGCGCAACGCGCGCAGCGCCAGCGGCAGGTCCTCGTGCACGACCGTGCCGGGCGCGGCGCGCGCGGCGCGATCGCGGATCGAATCCCACAGCCGGCGCAGGAAGCGCATCTCGGCGCCGATCGCCTCGGCGTCCGCCCCCTCGGCCGCGGTGCGCACGATAAAGCCGCCGGTCTCGCCCTCTCCCAGGTGTGCGCGCACGGCCTCGCGCAGGCGCGCGCGCTCGGCCTCGTCGTCGATCTTCTGCGAGACCCCGACATTGTGCGCGTCGGGCATGAACACCAGATAGCGCGCCGGGACCGTGATGTGCGTGGTCAGGCGTGCCCCCTTGGTGCCGAGGGGGTCCTTGACCACCTGCACCAGCACCTCCTGGCCCTCGTGCAGAAGCTGGCTGATGGAGCGGGTGACGTCGCCGTTGACGCGCTCCTCGCCGGCGATCGGATGGATGTCGGAGGCGTGCAGGAAGGCGGTGCGTTCGAGGCCCACGTCGACGAACGCCGCCTCCATCCCGGGGAGCACGCGCGAGACGCGCCCCTTGAAGATGTTTCCGACGATGCCGCGGCGCCGCTCGCGCTCGATGTAGAGTTCCTGGAGCATGCCGTTCTCGACCAGGGCGACCCGGGTCTCCTGCGGCGTGACGTTGATCAGGATCTCTTCGCTCATACCCCGGGCTTCCCCGCCGGCGCCGCCCACGGCGCGACGCCGAATTCTCGCAGCAACTGCGCGGTCTCGAACAGCGGCAGCCCCATCACGCCCGAGTAGCTGCCCTCCAGGCGGCGCACGAACACCGCCGCGCGCCCCTGGATGGCGTAGGCACCGGCCTTGTCGGCCGGCTCTCCGCTCTCCCAGTACGCCGCCCGCTCGGCGGCGGCGATGCGCCGGAAGCTCACCCGGCTCTCGTTCAGACGCACGGCGCTGCGCCGGCCCTCCACCAGGGCGACCGCGCTCAGCACCCGGTGGCGGCGCCCGGACAGGCGCGCGAGCATGGCAAGCGCCTCCTCGCGACCGGCGGGCTTGCCGAGGAGCTCGTCCCCGAGCACCACCACCGTATCGGCGCCGAGGACCGGCCCGGGGCGGCGCCCGGCGAGCCCGCGCCACCCGGCCCGCGCCTTGGCCAGCGCCAGGCGCCGCACGTAGTCCTCCGCGGCCTCGCCCCGCCACCGCCGCTCGTCCACCGTGCCGGCGACGACGCGGAAGGGCACGCCGATCTGCGCGAGCAGCTCGCGCCGCCGCGGCGAGGCCGATGCCAGGTAGAGCGGCGGCGCGGCGGCGGACTTCACCGCCACCGCCCGCGCGCCGATCTCAGGCGCGATGGTAGGGATGCCCGCGGAGCAACGTCCAGGCACGGTAGAGCTGTTCGGCCACCAGCACGCGCACCAGCAGGTGCGGCAGCGTCAGGCGCGAGAGCGACCAGACGCCCTCGGCGCGCGCGCGGCAGGCCGGGTCGAGCCCGTCGGCACCGCCGACCAGGAGCGCCACCTCGCGCCCGTCGGCCATCCAGCCCGCCAGCCGCCCGGCCAGCTCGCGCGTGGTCCAGGCCGCGCCGCGCTCGTCGAGCAGCCACACCCGCGCGCGGCCCGCGGCGGCGAGCAGCCGCTCGCCCTCGACCCGGACCGCGCGCGCCGGATCGGCGCCCTTCGCCCGGCGCCCCGGGGGGATCTCCTCCACCTCCAGCGCGCACTCCGGAGGCAGCCGGCGGCGGTACTCCTCGGTCCCGGTGCGGATCCACTCCGGAACACGGGTGCCGACGGTGATCAGGCGCAGACGCATGGCTTCGCTCCCGCCGGCCCGCGGGGACGGCCCCGGCGGGGCTGCGGGCCGCGTTCATTCGCCCGGCTCGCGCGCCTCGCGCGGGCGGGCCGGTGCGTGGTCCGGCGACCACAGGCGCTCCAATTGATAGAAGTCGCGCGTGCGCGCCAGCATGACGTGGACGATCACGTCCTGCAGATCGACCAGGATCCATTCCCCCTCGCGCTCGCCCTCGACCCCGAGCGGGCGCACCCCGAGCGCCTTGGCGCGCTCGACCACGCGCCCGGCGAGGGCGCGCGCGTGACGGTCGGACGTGGCGCCGGCGATGATCATGTAATCGGCGATCGCCGTCAGCCCGCGTACGTCGAGGACCTGGACGTCGACGGCCTTGAGGTCGGCGAGGACCGTGCCGACCGCCTCGCGCAGCGCCTCCGGGTCGACCGCCGCGGCGGCGGGCCCGGGCGCGCCGGGTTCGGTGCGCGGGTGTTTCAACGGTAGAGCCCCTCCGTTTCGATGATTTCCAGGACCGCCTCCGGGAGCAGGTAGCGTGCGCTGCGCCCGGCGCCCACCTCGGCGCGGATCTGCGAGGCGGAGATCTCCAACTGGGTGACGGTGCAGCGCAGCACGCGGCCGGCCCCCGGGGCGCGCAGCGCGGCCGGTTCCGCCGCCGACGCCGCGCGCAGCATCCGCGCGGCCTCGCCCGCGCCGGGCGGCTCCCAGCCGGGGCGCTGCACCACGACGAAGTGGCACAGGCGCGGCAGCTCGCGCCACTCGTGCCAGGCGGGCAGGCCGCAGAAGGCGTCGCCGCCGAGGATGAGCGCGAGCGACCGCTCCGCCCCGAGTTCGGCGCGCAGCTCGCGCAGGGTGTCCACGGTGTAGGAGACGCCCGCGCGGCGCACCTCGCGATCGTCCACCGTCAACCCCGGGACGCCCGCCACCGCCGTGCGCACCATGCGCAGGCGCTGCGCCGGCGCCGCCGCCGGGGCCTCGCGGTGCGGGGGGGTGTGGCAGGGGATGAGGCGCACCTCCTCCAGGCGCAGAAGCTGGAGCACCTCGAGGGCCGCGCGCAGGTGCCCGAAGTGGACCGGATCGAAGGTTCCGCCGAGGATCCCGACCGGCATCAACGGCGGCGGGGCGCGGCGGCCCGGCGGGTGGCGCGGGTCCGGCGCATCAGGTGCGCACGTGCCCGTCGCCGAGCACCACGTACTTGAGCGTGGTGAGGCCCTCCAGTCCGACGGGTCCGCGCGCGTGCAGCTTGTCGGTGCTGATGCCGATCTCGGCACCGAGCCCGTATTCGAAGCCGTCGGCGAAGCGCGTCGAGGCGTTGACCATCACCGAGCTGGAATCGACCTCGCGCAGAAAGCGCATCGCGCGCGTGTAGTCCTCGGTGACGATGGCGTCGGTGTGGTGCGAGCCGTAGCGCTCGATGTGGTCGATCGCCGCGTCGAGGTCGGCGACCACGCGCACCGAGAGGATCGGCGCGAGGTACTCGGTCTCCCAGTCCTCTTCCGTCGCGGGCACCACCTCGGGCAGCCACTCGCGGGTGCGCTCGCAGCCGCGCAGCTCCACGCCCGCGGCGCGGTACTTCGCCCCCAGCTCCGGCAACAGGCGCGCGGCGATACCCTCGGCCACCAGCAGCGTCTCCATCGTGTTGCAGGTGCCATAGCGCTGGGTCTTGGCGTTGTAGGCCACGGCGACGGCCTTGTCGGGATCGGCGCGATCGTCGAGATAGACGTGGCAGACGCCGTGCAAATGCTTGATCACCGGGATGCGCGACTCGCGGCTGACGCGCTCGATCAGCCCCTTGCCCCCGCGCGGGACGATCACGTCGATGACGCCCTCCATTGCGAGCATCTCGCCGACCGCGGCGCGGTCGGTGGTGGCGACGACCTGTACCGCGTCCTCGGGCAGGCCCGCGGCGCGCAGCCCGGCGTGCAGGCAGGAGGCGACGGCCTGGTTGGAGTGCAGCGCCTCGGAGCCGCCGCGCAGGATCGCGGCGTTACCCGACTTCAGGCACAGGCCGGCGGCGTCGGCGGTGACGTTGGGGCGCGACTCGTAGATGATGCCGATGACCCCGAGCGGCACGCGCATGCGCCCGACCCGGATGCCGGAGGGGCGGTAGCGCAGATCGGAGATCGCCCCCACCGGGTCGGGGAGCGCGGCGATCTGGCGCAGGCCCTCGGCCATGGCCGCGATACGCGCCGGCGTTAATTCCAGGCGGTCGAGAAGCGCCGCGTCGAGGCCGCGCGCGCGCCCCGCCTCCAGGTCGCGCGCGTTGGCCGCGGCCAGATCCTTCGCACCGGCCTCGATCGCCGCGGCGATCGCCTCGAGGGCGCGATCCTTGGCCGCGGTCTCAGCGCGCGCCATCGCCCGCGCCGCCGCGCGCGCGCGCGCGCCGACGTCCGCCATGTAGGCGGCCACGTCGGCGACCGGATTCTCCCGTGGGGCCTGCAGCATATTCCTCACCGTCCGGTGATCGGACGCCGCGCCCCGCCGCGGGCGCGGCCCGCGGCCGCGGCCCCGAAGGGCTCGGCGCCCGCCACCGCAAGGGCCAATTGTAACAATTCCTGCCACGCGTCGCCCGCCTCGGCCCCCTTCACGATACGGTCGATGCGCGCACAGGCGCGCAGCAGCCGCTGCCAGCCCGCCGCGGGCAGGCGGCGCAGGGCACGGCCCACCAGGGGCTTGCGCCGGTCCCAGACGCGCTCCTCGGCGAGCGCGCGCGCCGGCGTCGCCCCGGCCTCGACGGCGTGCGCCACGCGCGCCAGGGTGCGCACCTCACGCGCCAGCGACCACAGCACCAGCACCGCCTCCGTGCCCTCGGCGCGCACCCCGGCGAGGATACGCGCCACGCGCGCGGGATTGCCCTCGAGCGCGGCGTCGGCGAGGTCGAAGACGCTGAAGCGCGCGCTGTCAGTGACCGCCCGCGTGACCGTCTCCAGGTCCGGGCGGCCCTCGCCGTGGAGCAGCAGGAGCTTCTCGATCTCCTGCGCCGCGGCGAGGAGGTTGCCCTCGACGCGTTCGGCGAGGAAAGACACCACTTCCGGCGTGGGTTCCAGGCCGCGCGCGCGCATACGCCGGGCGATCCAGTCGGGCAGCCGCGCGCGCTCCACCGGGTAGACCGCGATCGCCGCGCCGGCCGCCTCCAGGGCCTTGTACCAGCGGGTGCGCTGCGCGGCGGCGTCCAGGCGCGGGCAACGCACGACGAGCAGCGTCTCCTCCGAGGGGTGCTCGGCCAGGCGCATCAGCTCGCGGGCGCCGGCGTCGCCCGGCTTGCCGCCGGGCAGGCGCAGCTCGATCAGCGTGCGCCCGCCGAACAGCGAGCGGTTGCCTGCGACGGCGGCGAGCCGCGACCAGTCGAAGCCGGGCTCGGCCGCGAGCACCTCGCGATCGGTGAACCCGCGCGCGCGCGCGGCGGCGCGGATGCGGTCGACGATCTCGGCCTCGAGCAGCGGCTCGTCGCCGCTGATCACGTAGACCGGGGCCAGCGTCTTCGCCAGGTGGGCATCGAGCTGCTCGGCACGCAGCTTCATGCGCACGCACTCACTGCAGCGCCAGGCGGCGCACGATGTCCTGGACGATGTCGCGCCGCATGTCGTCGAAGAGGATCTGCTGTTCCCGGTCCATACCGAGGACCGCCGCCTCGTCGAAGAGGAAGTCACGCGTGCGTTCGACCGGCGGCAGCCGGCGCAGCACCTTGCCCTTGGGGTCGAGCAGCTCCACCCGCACCGTATAGATCAGCTCGTACTCCTGGGGGCGGCCGTCCGGGCCGACCGACAGCACGCGCCGCCCGGCGCTGTCCTGCAGCACCGCGAGCACCGCGTGCGCCTGCGCGGGTTTGCGGGTGACACGCACCCCGTTCGCCTGCAGCGCGCGGCGCAGGTCCACGGCGAGGGCCCCGTAAGGGTCGGGCGCGCGGATGTAGGTCACCGCCATCTGCGGCGGCAGGCGGTCGCCGCCGAGGCTGCCGCGCAGGTGGAAACCGCAGCCGCCGAGCGCCAGGGCGAGCGCGGCGACGAGGACGGCGGCCGCGGCGCGGGCGCGCGGGCGCACGTGACGTCGTACGCGGATGGCGGGGGATGCGTTCACACCACCACGTTCACCAGCCGGCCGGGGACCACCACCACCTTGCGCACCGGGCGCCCGTCGATGAAGCGCTGCACGTTGGGCTCCTCCAGGGCCGCGGCCTCCAGCGCGGCGCGGTCGCCGTCGGCGGGCACGCGCACACGCGCGCGCAGCTTCCCGTTGACCTGCACGACGATCTCCACGCTCTCGCGCTCCAGCGCCGCCGCATCGGGCCGCGGCCACGGCCCCTCCTCGAGCGGCTCGCTGCGGCCGAGCTCGCGCCACAGCGCGTGGGTGATATGCGGGACGATCGGGTGGAGCAGGCGCACCACGACCTCCAGCGCCTCCTGCACCACCGCGCGCCCGGCGGGCGATTCGTCCTCGAACTTGTAGAGGGCGTTGACCAGCTCCATGACCGCGGCGATGGCGGTGTTGAAGGTGTAGCGGCGGCCGATGTCGTCGCCGGCCTTGGCGATGGTCTCGTGCACCCGGCGGCGCAGCGCGCGCGGCCCCGCCTCGAGCGCCGCGGGAACCGGTCCGGCCGCGGGTCCCGCGGTCACGTGCGCCGCCACCCGCTTCCACAGCCGGCGCAGGAAGCGCGATGCGCCCTCCACCCCGGCGTCGGACCACTCCAGCGACTGTTCGGGCGGGGCGGCGAACATCGTGAACAGGCGCACGGTGTCCGCACCGTAGCGCTCCACCAGCTCCTGCGGATCCACGGTGTTGCCCTTGGACTTCGACATCTTCGCGCCGTCCTTGAGCACCATGCCCTGCGTGAGCAGGTTGGTGAACGGCTCGTCGCCCCGGACCAGGCCCTCGTCGCGCATCAGTTTGTGGAAGAAGCGCGCATAGAGCAGGTGCAGGATGGCGTGCTCGATGCCGCCGATGTACTGGTCCACCGGCAGCCAGTAGTCCGCACGCCCGTCGAGCATGGCGCCGTCGGCGTCGGGGCAGGCGAAGCGCGCGTAGTACCAGGACGACTCCATGAAGGTATCGAAGGTGTCGGTCTCGCGCTCGGCCTCGCCGCCGCATTCCGGGCAGCGCGTGCGGCGGAACCCGGCCATGCGCTTGAGCGGCGAGCCGGCGGCGTCGAGCGCCACGTCCTCGGGCAGCACCACCGGGAGCTCCTCGTCCGGCACCGGTACCGCCCCGCAACGCTCGCAGTAGACGATGGGGATCGGCGCGCCCCAGTAGCGCTGGCGCGAGACGCCCCAGTCGCGCAACCGGTAGTGCACGCGCCGGCGCCCGCGCCCCGCGCGCTCGAGGTGTTCGGCGATCGCGGCGAAGGCGGCCTCGGAACTCAGGCCGGTGAACGGGCCGGACTCGCGCAGCACGCCGCGCTCGGTGTACGCCGCGGCCTCGAAATCGGGCGCGGCGCCGTCGGCCGGGAACACCACCGGGCGCACCGGCAGACCGTGGCGGCGCGCGAACTCGAAATCGCGCTGGTCGTGGGCCGGCACCGCCATGACCGCGCCGGTGCCGTAGCCCATGAGCACGAAGTTGGCCACCCACACCGGCACGCGCTCGCCGGTGATCGGGTGCACCGCCTCGTAGCCGGTCGGGCGCCCGCGCTTCTCCAGCGTCTCCAGCGCCGCCTCGGCGACCTGGGTGTGGCGGCACTCCTCGATGAACGCCGCCAGCTCCCGGTCGGCGCCCGCCGCCTTGAGCGCCAGCGGGTGCTCGGCCGCGAGCGCCACGTAGGTCACGCCCATGAGCGTGTCGGGCCGCGTGGTGAACACCGTGAGCGGCGCCTCCTCGCCCGGGATGTCGAACTCGAGCTCCACACCCTCCGAGCGTCCGATCCAGTTGCGCTGCATCGTGCGCACCTGCTCCGGCCAGCCCGGCAGCGCGTCGAGCCCCGCGAGCAGCTCCTCGGCGTAGGCGGTGATGCGCAGGAACCACTGCGCCACCTCGCGCTGCTCCACCGCGGTCCCGCAGCGCCAGCAGCGCCCGTCGATCACCTGCTCGTTGGCGAGCACCGTCTCGTCGTTCGGGCACCAGTTCACGGGCGCCGTACGGCGGTAGACCAGTCCCTTGCGGAACAGGCGCGTGAACAGCCACTGCTCCCAGCGGTAGTAGGTCGGGTCGCAGGTGGCCAGCTCGCGCGCCCAGTCGTAGCCGAACCCGAGGCGGCGAAGCTGGCCGCGCATGTAGTCGATGTTGGCGTAGGTCCAGCGCGCCGGCGCCACCCGGTTCTGGATGGCGGCGTTCTCCGCGGGCAGCCCGAAGGCGTCCCAGCCCATCGGTTGCAGGACGTTGCGCCCGCACATGCGCTGGTAGCGGGCGATCACGTCGCCGATCGTGTAGTTGCGCACGTGGCCCATGTGCAGGCGCCCGCTCGGGTAGGGGAACATGCACAGGCAGTAGAATTTCTCGCGTGCGGGGTCCTCCGCCGCGCGGAAGACCCCGCGCCGCTCCCAGTCCTGCTGCGCCGCGGCCTCGACCTCGGCCGGGCGGTAGAAGTCGTCCATCGCGTCCGGGTTCCGGAAAAAAGGAGATGAAAAGCGCGAGCATAGCGCGGAAGGCGCGCGGCAAACAACCGCCCGCGCACCTATGACTCGGCGCCCGGATGGGGCACACTAGGGGCGACCGGCATGAACGCCCCCGGTCCGCGAGGCCCCCATGAGCCCACCCCGCAAGCCCTCCCCCCCGACCCCCGAAGGGACGCCCGCGGACGCCGGGCACCACACCGGCGCCTACAACCGCATGCTCGAGCGCGTGCGCTCCTTCCTCGCCCGCGGCGGGGAGGCCGGCGGCGACGAGCAGCCGGCGCTGCAACGCGGCATCGAGGCGGCCAAGGAGACGGCGGTCGAGCTGGGCGAGCTCACGCGCGACGAGGCCGAGCGCATCGGCTACTTTTTAAAGCGCGACCTCGAGGACGCCTCGCGCTACCTCGCCGATTCCGGCCATGAACTCGCCGACTGGCTGCAGATCGACGTCGGCCTCATCGAGAGCCAGATCCTGGAGTGGTTCGCGGAGGCGGCCGACCGCACCGCCCTCGACTGGGTCCGCCTGCGCGCCGACCTCGCGCGCAACGCCGAGTACCACACCGGCGAGATCGCCGGCCCCGGCGTACTCGAGTGTACCGAATGCGGCGAGCGCATCCACTTCCACGCCACCGGCCACATCCCCCCCTGCCCGCGCTGCAAAGGCACCGTCTTCCGCCGTCCCTGAAATTCGGGGACAGTTTACTTTATTCCGCCGTCCCTGAAATTCGGGGACAGTTTACTTTATTCCACGAACACATTTAGCGGGGACAGATTTATTTGACTCTCAAATAAATCTGTCCCCGTTGATGTCGTTGAGTCCGTTGAGTCGCCAACACCACGGTCTGGCACTTGACCGGTGGCAGGGCCGTGGCCGCTTCCCTGCGGCCACGGCCTTTGGATACCTGCGGTGCGCAGCACCCATACGACCCTCCCTGTCGATCCCCCGGCATCCCCGCCAGCACTCAATGTAACATGCCCGACCGGCCTTGGGACGAATCGCAAAAAGATGAGGGACATTTTAATAATTCCCGCCGCCTGTCCATTGCGCCGCGACTTTCGTCCGCGCTGAGGGCGGGCGAAGGGCGAGCGACGAATCCCCGGCGCTTGATCGGTGGCGGGACCCGTGGATACCTGTGATACACCTCGCCCGTATCACGGCCTGTCGCTCTTCCGGAAGCCCAGCCGGGACCCGTGGGCACCCCCATCCAGCTTGCGTGCCCTCGCACGAATCGCCCCTCAACCATCAAGGCGTGCGCTGATGGTTGAACAGTCAGCCCGTAGCCCGGATCAAGATCCGGCAGGTGGTAGTCGGCGGACCCGCCGACCGGCCCCCGGATTTCGCTTCGGTGCACCCGGGCTGCGGGTGCGCGGCATTCTCAAAAGCCGCGGTAAGTCTGTGCGCGCTCACTCACCCATCGGATCGCGACTGGCCGACGGGCGTGCCATTGAGTCACGCACGCGCCTCTCAAGCAGCGGCCGGGCATCACCTACGCAGCCGATCGGCCGCGATCCGATGCGAAAAAAGTAAACTGTCCCCGAAAAGCGGACTTTGCGTTTTGTAGTTCTTCCTGTTGCATGTTGACTCGCGAGCCGCCTGCGGGAGGCGGGCAGCCCGGGGGTCACGCCTGAGCCGATTGCATCGCCCGGTGTACCCAACCGGTCGCGCCGGGCTGCAACGCCGGCAAGCCACAGAATCGAGAGGCCGCGTTTGTGATTGCCGCAGCGCAGGCCGACGTCGCCGGCTCTTTGCTGACGGCGCACAACAAGGAGATACACATCTTCTTTCGGATCCCTTGAGACCACAGGGGGGCATATGGATATGCACGCACGTCACGCCGTTTCGGCGTGGTGGTGGTTGATCCTCACGCTCGGCGGCTGCGCGGTCATTCAGCCGCTTCCCAACGCGGCCCGGACCGGGGACACTCTCGTGGTGGGGATTGGCGCCACGGAAGCCGACGTGGTCCTGCGCGCCGATTCCGCCCACGTGGCGGTGACGGATGCAGCAGGTTCCTCGGCGACCGTGCGCCTGCGCCGCTTGTTTCGCCTGTATCCGGATCCAACCAGCGCATACGCCGTGCGCGCCGGCGGTCGCTGGAGCGGATCGAGCCCCCCGCTGGAGAGTTACGCGGGTCCCTACCAGGGGCAATGGATCGCCGTGGTCGACTTGGTGGACCCAGCTACGGGAACGGCGCCGGCGCTGGCACCCGGCGCGGCGACATTGCAGTTCGCCTCAGGCGCGCTGAACCGCACCGTGCGCTTCGAGATCCTTTCCGGCATGGGCACGCCCAACCCATTGGATGGGGAATACCACCTGGTGGGCTACTCCGCTGTGGCCACGCTCGAACCCATGCCCCAGGTCGTCGCGCGCGTTCAAGGCATCCCCTCGACGACGGTCGGTGGTGTGGCCTTCGCCTTTCAATATACGACCGATATGACGCGAGCGGAAACCTCCAATCGCGCACCGACCGCCGCCGGACGCCGGCCTTGAACGCGACCTTCGCTTATGACCCCCTCGACCGCCTGGTGAGCGCGGCGGCCGGCTCCGTCGCACGCGCCTACGCCTATGACGCCAACGGCAACCGCACCCGCCGCGACATCGGTACGGGGAGCACCCCCTATGCCTACGAAGCCCGTAGCAATCGTCTGCACCAGGTCGGGCCGAATACCGTCGCGCTCGATCCCAACGGCAACACCGTGCAGTCGGGGACATCGACTTACCGCTATACCACCCTCAATCGCCTGCGCGAAGCCCGCGTTGGTGGGACGCTCGTCGCCACCTACACCTACAACGGCCTCGGCCAGCGTAGCGCCAAGATTCTGGCCGACGGCACCCGCCGCGAGTTCGTCTACAGCGCCGCCGGAGCACTGTTCGCCGAGCGCGACGGGGCCGGGCATATCCTGGCCGAATACGTCTATCTGAACGGGGGACCGCTGGCCAAATACGAGCCCGACACCGACCACGACGGACTCACCAACCTACAGGAGAAGCGGCAGTTCGGCTCCGACCTCGACCGCGCCGACACCGACGGCGACACCCTCCCGGACGGGACCGAGGCCCTCGTCTACGCCACCGACCCCCTAAAGGCCGACACCGACGGCGACGGTATTCGCGACGACGCCGAAATCACCGCTGGCACCGATCCCCTTCTCGCAAGCAGCTATCCCGGCGACGGCGACGTCACCGAAAACGGCGCGGTCGATGCCGGCGACTACCTCGTCCTCACTCGGATCGTGCTCCACCTGCGCGCCCCAAGCGCCTCCGAGCGGATCCATGGCGACCTCAACAGCGACGGCCTCCTCGATACCCGCGACCTGCTCCTGCTCGCACGCCGCATCCTGCATCTGGCGACGTCACCAACACCAGCGCCCACGACGGTCCACCGCACGCGCCGCTCCCCGCTGCGCCTCGCCGCCGCAGGAGCCCCCACTGCCATCGCGCCCCCTTCCGGCAACGGGCGCATCTACTTCTACCACAACGACCACCTCGGCACGCCACTCGTCCTCACCGACGAGAACGCCACCCCCGTCTGGCGCGCCGATTACACCCCCTTCGGACACGCCACCTTCAACGAGGATCCCGACGCAAATGCGATCCGCGTCACAAACCCCGTAAGGTTCCCGGGGCAGTATTACGACAGTGAAACCGGACTCCGGTACAACTACTATAGGTATTACGATCCGCAGTTGGGAAGATACGTGTCGCCTGATCCCATTGGTCTTGCGGGTGGACTAAATGCATACGCCTATGTCGGTGGAAACCCAATAATGTTTTTCGATTCTCTAGGTCTTTTTCCGACCTGTGATTCCACTATTATTGGTGTGTTCGACGTAGTCTCAACTCGCACTGCAGAACAAGTGCTTTCTCGAGACTATGGATTTGCGTTTGTTATAACAGGACCATCCGTGTCTCCCAACCTTGATCCTAGATCGTCGAGGAGACCACCGATTAAACCTTCACTGAGGACCGAGGTCTGGTGGGCGTTGAAAGAGCTGCTATCGATCAAGACTTTTGAACTACGGAAAACGTTCCAGAGGTTGAAGGTCTTCTGTACCGAGACATTGACGGACGAGTGCGGGAATACCAGGGGGTTTAGAACGAACTTCGAGCGCACAGAGTTGATCAATGAGATCGAGCGGCTCACCGGTGAGAGGATAGAAACCCGTGAACAGTTGTTACGCCCGTTGTTCGTATTGGATTTATAGCCGGATATCTTATGAAAAAAGCACTGACCTACTTTCTAGTGGCTCTAACCATATCATTACTCGGGTGTGACTCGAACAATGAACAGGGAATAAGAGACAGCCGAGAAGATTTTATGATTGGGTTCAAAAAGGCGCTCACGGATAATAACATCCCATTTACTGTGGACGATGAAGGCTACGTCAGGTACTCAAAAGACAACAAGGAAGCAGTAGAGCAGATAAAGCGGCAAGTAGACCAAAGGCGCGCGACCGAGATCGGTTCCAAGTTCAACGATGCGCTGTCAACCAATTACTTCAGGAAGCTGCTCGATGAAAACGGGATCCGCTATCGTACTGAGAGCCGGGACGATGGCGAATGGACATACTGGAATCCGGCCAGCAAGGAACAGCAAGAAGAGCTTGAAATGAAGGTCATTACGCATGCCTTTGAACATCAGAAGCAGCGCTCGATGGAAAGCCATGAATAGTGAATACGGAAAACTTCTGGGGAAAAATTCTGGGACAGTGTACTTTATTCAGCGCGGCGGATCCGCCCCCCTCGCAACGTGGGCTGCATCCGCCGCCTCCAGAAACTGGCGGGCGGGATGGCATCGTTAAATGGGTATACTGTCCCCGTCTTTCAAACTCCGGCATCTCGCATGTTGATGAAGTCGAAATTGAAAAATGCCGCTGTGAGGAATAGTTGACCTATGGACCTCGTAGGAAGAGCATATTTTTTCGGTGGGCTAGTCGTCCTCGTGTTTTTTCTAATCCTAACGATGATTGCAGACCCATCGCAGGACGATTATGCGGCAATAGAGAACTGGGGAATACTTGGTATGATGGCTGCCTGTATTTCAATAACACTTGCGCTTGAGCATTTTCTTGCTAAAAGGGGTCGGGTAACAAGTTGGCCGTTAGTGGACACGTCAGTATTTGCTCCGTCACGTTTCGCCTGGAAGTTTGTCGTTAAATCATTTGTCCTTGCCGTGGTGTGCCTGATTGCCGCGGGGCTAGTTGTAATTTGGATTTATGGCGACAATGCATACCGGACAATCATCGTCGAAAATGCTTCTCTGTATGTGGTGGTGAATTTCTTATTTTCATTAGCATTAATAATTCTTGCAGAATCGGTTCGTAGACAGTCGAAAGAACATAGACAAATCAGCTAATGTAAAGCCCCCGAAATGCTGGACACTGTTTTGCACAAAAGTCACGCTGCCTGCGCCGTAAGCTCCCCCGTCAAGTGGACACATCAAAAGTAGACTTGCTGGCGTTCTCGTAGAACTCGACCGGGGTCATTCTCCCCAGCGAGTCGTGTCCGCGTTCCTCGTTGTACTCCTGCATCCATTGCCAGGTGATCTGATGACGTACGATTTCTTTCGCACATTTTGAGGGGCGGTGGTCTCGATCTGGTTAAATGGTAAGCGACCAAGCACACCAAGAACCGTAGAAGGAGACCACCACCATGGCAGAGGATACACCAAAG